>JGI997J19993_1000017_pt1 | contig 106402 bp, 115 predicted proteins | sample Etolagbewater25m_FD_19993 | JGI IMG/M metagenome (IMG submission 19993)
TTGTATTATTATCTATAACAATTTCAAATGGAGAGATATCAAAGTACTTTGAAATCTTCAAAATTTTGTTCATAGGAATATCTCTTGAGTTGTGAAACGCTGCACTTATGAGAGATGGTTTTGCATCTATAGCGGTTGCAAACTCAACTTGAGATGATCCCTTTTGTTTCAATAATTTTTGTATTTTTTTTGTATTTAATTTTTCCATAATTGATATATTAACGATATGGTAATTAAAGCAAGCTTAATAAAGTACCAAATTGGTATTATATATTTAGTTATCATTTTGTTAATAAAATACATAAGGAAGAAGCAGTATGGATGTAGTTGATAGAGTAAAAGCACTTCTTAAAGAACAAAAAACATCTCAAAAGAAACTAGCAGCATATATTAATGTTCATGCTCCTCATTTGAGTGATGTGCTCAATAGAAATGGAAGATATTTTTCAACTGAAAATATAGTAAATATAGCTAAATTCTTCAACACGACAACTGATAATATTCTAGGAACCGAGACAGAGAAGACTCATAAAGTAAAAACAATTCCTCTTATAGGGCTAGCATCATGCGGAATGCCACAAGAGTATGATCTAAATGGTTATGAGCCAGTAGCCATTAGCGAAGATATATATGAGGATGGTATGTATGCAGTCCAGGCTGAGGGAAATAGCATGAGCCCGAAGATAAATCATAATGCCATAGTCTACTGCAATGTAAACAGACAAATAGATAATGGTTCTATAGTTCATTACTCCTTAAATGGAGAGAGCGGAGTAAAACGCTATAAGATAAACGAACGCGGAGACATAATCTCACTAGTACCTATAAACAGTGACTTTGATATAGTAACGGTTCATGCAGATGATGGTGCAGACTTGAAGATGGCACGAGTTGTTGGAGCTGTAGATACAGATTTTTAAAGATTACCCTTATTTTTTAATCAAAAGCTGAATGTGTAAAGTCCCGCGTTTCTCACCTACCCATATATACTGATGTCGTATCATTAGATCTTTACCCGTGTCCTTTACTAATGATGAAGCAATGTGAGAATGTATATATCCTAGCTTCCCCTCATAAGAAAGAACAGCTATTGCATTTTTATCATACTCATTACCAGACTCTCTCGCAAGAGTTAATGTTTGATTTTTTGCATTTATGAATTTTCTTGCAGTATTTATGTTATACCCAAGCACTATATCTCTAATGTCTAAATATATTTTATACCCTTTTGGTATCTTACTCTTATACTTTATGCTTTGTGATTTTCCATAACTGTCTTTTTTACTGTCTTTTATGGCTTCATCTACAGGTACATTTATATTAGTTATTATATTCATTTCTTTTTTTCTGGATGTAAATTCATGTTCTACTTTATTGATAGCATTGTTTAGTTTTTCTCTTGAAAGTTTTTGAGGAGTGCTTTTAGCTTTTGGCTTGCTGTAGTCGTCTTCACTTTTTGGTTTAAATATAAAATACAAAATATATATAATAATCCCAACAATTATTAGTGTTGTTAAGCTCACTTTTTACTCATAAGCTTTAGGTCGTGTTATGTAGTTCATAATCCCAAGCGGTAAACCAATAAGTATCCAGATAAATATTAACATTCCTGTTCCCATAGCTTTTGCAGCACCTAAATCTGCACCATCACTGCTTTGAAGTGTTAGAACTCCAAATATCCATATAATCATAATAAGGTTAAACAAAATAAATAAAAATTTAAATATAGTCCCAGTAACCCCTCTCTTTGGTTTGTTAAGTACATAACTACAATTTGGGCACTTATATGCTGTACTGCTCACTTCTTTTCCACACTCTGGACATTTAACTAAAGCCATTTAATAACCTTTTACATTTAATTTTATTAATAATAATATTGTACTTAAATATATATTTGCATTTTGCTAATAGTTTAAGCTTTCTTTAATTCGCATATTGCTAACATTCTCCTACACAAACAATAAACCGCTTGAAACATAGCGACATTGTTTGAAGTACTTTTACTTTTAAGCCTATCCGCAAATATAGGTCCAACAAAACCCAGTGAAAAAACTATGTGATTTAGAGGCATCATGTAGAGATGAAAAAGGCATCTCGCTTATAAACTTTTGATGGAGTAGTAGAACTCACATTTTGCTTACGCTTATTAAATTAAGAAGGTCGCATTCGTCAAGCTACTACTTCACAAAGAGTTAAAAAGGAAGATTATGAAAGAGATATTTTTTGAAATAGATACTGAAAATGATTCTATTGAAAACATAGCGTTTAATTTTATAAAAAATCATACTCATGAAGATGAGATTATGCAAATAGATGAATTTATGAATAGTGCATTTATAGTAATGGACGAGAAAAGAAGAGAGTCGTTTATTACATTTTTTAAACAGTTTCATGAGTTTAAAATTGACTTTGATAATAGATGTAAAGAAACATAATAAGGAGCATGAATTGACACCTATATATAAAGCAAAAAATATAGATAATAAAGAATATACAACAGGGTATCTACAAAAAGATGGATGTGGTTTTTTTAAATTAACTAATTATATTCCACCTGTTGGATATAGCTTCAAAAAGATAGATGTATCAACTTTAGAAATATCATTTGATGAAGGTACTAATTGGTACAGCATAGAAAATGTAGAATTTATCTTATCCCAAAATACTATCAACAATTTAACTTGCAAAGAGATATCAGATCTGCCAGATGCATAATATAGAGATGAGAAAGGCATCTCGCTTATAAGACTTTTTGATGAAGCTATGTAAGACAGACGTGTCATTTCACGTGCATAGTTTCACAAAAGAGTTAAGACTGTTGGTAGACAGCTTCTATAAGTATTTATCTAAGTGAATGAAAGTTCCCATGATGTAAGTGAGCCGATTATTTTCGGCTCAACTTCCTGTAAGAAAAAGCATCCACAAAGCAACACAATAAAGTCACTCAAGAGATAACTCCTAACATCTCAAAGACTCCTTTAATATGCAATAACTTAAAACTTTATGTAGGTAGTGAGTTAGCCTTTTGTGTTGCCCTGTGGGTGCTTTTGGCTGTAAAGCTTGATGAAGTGCATTTTTTGGATTGCAGATTTGCGGTCGGTGCACTTTACAAAGTTTTATATATAAGGAGAAGATGATCATGTCGAAGAAGATTAAAAACGGATTTGAAAGATTCGAAGAGTTGCTGGAACAACTCGCCGAAAAGTTTTTATAAAAATCACAAAGAAATTGTAACACATAAAGGTTAAAAATGAATGAAGTAATTGTAATAGCAGTATGGATACTAGCTGTAGTAGCTCTCATAGCTATTACGGTTAGATGGTTTACTAAGGCCTATAAAAATGATGAATACATCAATAGTAAAGATTATATGTTTGATGATTTTTATATGCTTGGTAAAGGAACACGCGATGAAGATAGCTGGTAGAGGTTGTAAAAATGTATGATAAAGCTTATGAAGATTATAGAAAAAAGTGTAAAGAGCTTGGTGTTAAACCAAGTTCTAAAAAAGAGATATTTGGTCAAGAGATAGAACAAAAGAAGAGTGAAGCCAGAGTGAGCATAACAGAACTATCACTCGCTAGAAAACAAAAAGCCCCTGCACTTTCAGAGACTGCAAAAAAAGCAATAGAAGTCCAGACGAACAGACGAAAGAAAACGGCTAAGCTCCCTAAAGTAAAAAAAGAGACCCCTCAAAAAAGCATGAAAGAAGATAGACCAAAGCGAGTTCTTTTAAGTGAAGACGAGAAGACAAAAAGAGCAAGGGCAGTAGCAAACAACTACTACAAAAACAACAAAGAAGTTGTCCTCAAAAGACAAAGAGAAAAAAGAAAGGCAGCATCTACAAAAGTAATCCTAAGTGAAGAGGAGAAGATTGCCAAAAGAAGAGAGGCATCGCGTCTTCACCATCTAAAAATGAAAGATGATCCTGAGTATCAAGAAAGGAGGCTCAAAAATGCTAAAGCATGGAGAGAGAAAAACAAAGACAAGATCGCTGCATCAAACAAAAAGTATAGAGATGAAGTAAGAACTCCAGAACAGCTTGAAGAGAAACGCAGAAAAGCTAGAGAGTACAGAAAAAAGAATCTAGAACATATGCGACAAAAAGACAGAGATAGAAAAGAACAGCGAAAAGAGTACATCAAAAACAATCCTGAAGCTCATGAAAGAAAAAAAGCTCGTGAGAGAGAACGATATGCAAAAAGTATCGCTGATCCAGTAAAAAGAGAAAAGCTACGAGAAAAATGGCGAAAAGCTAATGAACGAAAAAGAGAGACATCATGACTTATGGTGAAGCATGCATAGCAGAACAGTGGTCCATAGAACTTATAAAAGGAACATGGACACAAACAGTTCACATAAAAAATAAACCAAAACCCATGAGAAGAAAAGATGCTGCAAAGTACTACACAAAAAAGATAAATAAATTCTTTGGAGTAAGTACAGAATACACAGTTAAAGACTTCGCGAGTGTAGAAGATTATTTTGATTATTTCGAAGCAAAAAACATACTAAAAAGGTTAAATGATGAAAATGTACTTAAGAGCGCTTGAAGATGCTAAACAAGAGTTTAAAGATATAGAAAAAGACAAAAAGGAAAACAAGTGAAAAGCTACCTTAAAAAAGATAAACGCTACTCGATAGAAGAGATGAACAGCTCTACCTGGTGTAGAGTAAAGCACGACAATAATAGCATAGCACTCTGCATGAACAAAGAGACAGCTAGACAAGTGATATATAGAGATATCAACGAGAATGGTGGAGAGTGTGAGTACCTCTATGAAGATGATTTTATAAAAGAGAAAACATGTATAACAAAGTAATTCTAGTTGGAAATATGACACGTGACATCGAGCTGAGATACTCTCAAGGTGGTATGGGCATAGCAAAGACTGCACTCGCCACTACTCGTAAGTTCACAGTTAACGGTGAGAAGAAAGAGGATGTCTGCTTTGTGGATATAACATTCTTTGGTAGAAGTGCAGAGGTAAGTAACCAGTACCTAAGAAAGGGAAGTAAGATTTTGATTGAAGGGAGACTAAATTTCGAGCAGTGGGTAGATCAAGAAGGACAAAAAAGAAGTAAGCATAGTGTGACTGTGGAAGCAATGCAGATGCTAGACACAAAACAAGGCCTAGAAAATAGAGAGCAAAACCAACAAGCAAAACAAGCTCAGTACCAAGAGCCACCACAACAGCAGTACCAACCAGCTCAGTATGGAAACCCAAACAAGCCACAAACGCCACCGACTGTTTATCAAAACGCACAGGGTCAGCTTATGGATGAACATGGAAACATATTGCCCCAGCAATACCAACAAAGGTAAAAACATGAAGCTAAATCCTCCTATATACACTTTGGTAGTTACCACAAAAAACAAAGAAAAGTTTGAGATAGCATCACACGACATGCAAGCTCTTCAAATAGCTCTTACAAGACACTTGTATCAGGGCGACAATGGATTCATAAGGAGAATGTTATGAATGATAAAGAATACATAAGAGCTGGTAAAGCTCATGAACTGTTTGATATCAGCAGAACTACAATGTGGCGTTTTACAAAAGAAGATAGTTTCCCAAAAAAGAGAAAGATCATGGGTGTAACGCTCTACTCCATATCTGAACTCAGAGAATGGTTTGACAGTTTTGAAGAAGCCGCATCGTGAAAGTTTTTGAAAAAGTGCTAAACGCCATCCAAAACAAACCACAAAACGGACATGCTATTGCAAATACTCAAAACAAAGTGAGCCTAGCAGCTGCTAAACGCGAAATAGAAACTATGCTAAAGGAAATAAAATGATTAGAAATACACAAAATGCTATTAAGTACTATGAGTTAGCCATAAAAAACGCTCAAAATATGTTGGAGTTTAACATTAGTCAAGATGAGAAATTGCAAGCACTCATAAATAAATGTAGAAAAGATGATTTGACAATTATATTTTATCCTCACATTCAAGAGTTTAGTTGCTATTGCTGGGAAGAAGACAATAAAGAAGATTATTTTCGAATATCAGATGGTCAAATAATCTACAATGAAGAAAATACATTTTATGGTGAAGTACAGGTTGCAGAAGAGCTGCTAAGTATCGTTAGTAAGTTTTATGAGGAGTAGGTATGAGTGATTTTATAATAAGACACATTGAAATTATATCTTCGGTTGTTGGCACTCTAGTATTTTTCTTAATGATTAATGGATTTGATTTTGTGAAGGATACAAAGCTTGAAATACTTCATAAATATTATTTTGTAATTTTAATAATTATTGGGGTGTTTGTATCATCTTCTGCTATTGGAAAATGGATTGTAAAATGAAAGAAAAACAACACTATCTAGCACTTGGAATTTTTATAGGTGCTGTTCTTACGATTTGCATGCTGATATTAATCAATCATGTAAGATTTAACCAATATAGGAAAAATAATGGAAAAGTTTATAACTCTCAAATTAAACATAGAAGAAAAATGTATGAATTGTGAACATATGCAGTTCTCAGATATTAAGGGCGAGGTAGATTATGGTGTTTGTAAGCTCACTCACAAAAGAGTATCCGAAACACAAAGCTGTAGTGATCACCAGGTATATGAATTTTGGAATGACTCTGGACTTGGTGGGACGATTGAGAGAGTGGAAACATTGGAAAAAGGAAAATAAATGCAATTATCATTATTTGATTTTCAAACAAATACAGTTGAAAATCAAAAAAAAGTTAACTACTCTGATAATATATTTTCTCCATTTACAAAAAAAAAGTTTCGTGATTTTTTTGGAGAAGATGCCGTAAGATTAAGAATATTCTTTTATACATTAAAAACCAACGATTCAGTTGTATTTGATTTTTCTCATATGTCTAATCATTGGTGTTTGAAAAATAAACATAAAAAACATGGCATTATTAAAGGGTTTAATAATGCATTAAACGGAATTGATGTTTTGTTTGAAAATGATAATAAGCCTGAGTTTATTAGTAATATAAAAAGTATTTGTTTGCTTAATGGAAAAACTATAAAAAATTAAATAATAATTTTACCTTTGTAAAAACTCACTCCACCATTTCATTAGCTCCAATCTATCCTCAAGAAAATCACTTCTAAGATATGATAGCTTCACTTTTCCACCAACTGCATGTGCGAGTTGCGACTCTATAACTTCAGAGCTAAAACCATGCTCTTTGTAGTGCTCATGTGCTAGTGTTGAAAAAGAAGAACGAAAACCATGCGGAGTATGATTTGATACTTCCATTCTCTTAAGAGCATATCCAAGTGTATTTTCACTAAGTGGTTTGTTTTTTGAGAGCATAGAACAAAACACATACTCCTTATCCCCAGTAAACTCCCTCATCCCATTTATTATATCTATCAGTTCTTGCGTAAGCGGAATTCTAAAAGACTGTTTTGTTTTCATTGCCTCACTAGGAAAAAGTATTATATTTTTCTGTAGGTCCACATACTCCCATTTTAAACCTCTCACATTTGCACTTCTTAAGCCAGTCAATGCCAAGAACAGAAGAGCACTTCTTGTAGACAACTCTCCCTGGTACTCCTTAATCATCTTAAACAATTTTCTAATCTCTGTTATATCAGTTATGGCCTTGAAGTGAACTACTTCTTTCTTTGGTATGAGCAGTGATCTATCTATGGTACTTATGATTGTGTTTGTAGTAAGGTCATTATGCCAGGACCATTTAAAAACCTGTTCAACCAAGTTAAATACTATCCTTGCAGTTTCTGCTTTGTTTGTGCTCTTTGAAGACTGAGTCTTTACATGCTGCACATTAGCTATGAGTGCTACTATGTCACTCTTTGTAATTTCATCTATATCTTTGCTTCCTATCTGATCATACACATAAAGTTCTAAACGCCTCTTTTGTTTCTTGTAGTAGTCAAAGCTTAGTTCTTGCATTTTAAAGTCTAGAAACTTATCTGCTACACTATTAAATGAGTTCGTTTTTTTTATAATTGGTGCTGCACTCTCTTCTAAAATATTGTTTTTAATGTTGTATGCATGAGTCCTAGCATTAGCAAGAGAGATAAGAGGATATTTACCTATAGTTTTAGTTGTCTCTTTTCCATCGCGTGTAAAATTGACTCTCCATGTCTTACTCCCACTCTTTGAAATAAACAAAATAAGACCATCACCATCATAGAGTTTGTAATTCTTGTCTAGTATTTTCGCTTTTTTGATTTCTGCATCGCTAAGAGGTTTTGTAATGCGTGCCATTTTGTACCCTTATTTTTATAAGATTTAACAAAATTGTACCCTCATTGTACCCTTAAAAGTTTGAGCTTTAAAGAAACATGATGAAACAATATGAATAAAATCTTATCATAATAAGTGCTAAAATAGTAGGTAAATAGGTGGTTTTGAAGTATATAAAAGACTTAATGAAACATTTTGAAACTATGTGAATTTTATGAAGTGGTGGGTTCTGACAGATTCGAACTGTCGACCGCTCGGTTATGAGCCGAGAGCTCTAACCAACTGAGCTAAGAACCCACTTGTTGTTGGTAGGTCGGAATTATACAGAGCAATTGCTTAGAATTTCCTTACCACCACGAGATTTATTTAGTATTTATCATCCATATGGAAAATATATCTAAATATCCCCAAAATGACTTCAAAGAAGTCTCTGTTACACCCTTCTCTTTTAATTCTAATATAAGTGGTTTATAGAGTTCTAACCATGTTTTTCTAGCTGCAGCATCAATTCTAAAAGGAGCATGACGTCCTACCATTTGTGGTGCTCCACGATTTTGGTTAAAGTAAGCTGGTCCTCCACATATCTGTATAAAAAAATCACTTGAGTGCTGTTTAGCGAGTTTGAACTCCTCTTCGTCTAATGGAAAAAGATGCACTATGTCACTCTCTTTAATTGAGTCATAATGATCACTGATAAGCTTTCTAATTCCCTCTTCACCAACTTCAAGTAAAAACTCTGGGATTGGTTTTGTAACAGGAGGTCTAACTCCAAACTGTGCTTGAGATGTTTCTAAATTCATTTTTATTCATTTCCTTTTATTGGGGGTTTAATTCTATATGCCACAGAGTACATAAGTGGTACATAGAGTAGATTGAGTACAGTTGCCCATGCTATACCAAATCCTAAAGATACAGCCATTGGCTGAAGTATCATCGCTTGACCTGAAGCGAAAAATATAAGTGTTAAGAGTCCAAGAACTGTTGTTAAAGAAGTCAGAAGTATGGGACGAAGTCTTGTTTTAGCTCGTCTCATCAACTCCTCAGTATCCTGAGCTTTTTTGATGAAGTCTACCATAATTAATCCATCATTTACAACAACCCCAGCAAGACCAACTATACCTATCATACCAAGCATAGTCATGTTTAGACCCATAATCCAGTGTCCAACATAAACGCCAAGTAGCACTAGAGGAATGGTGCTAATAACTATGAGAGGTTTTTTTATAGAATCAAAAAGCCAAACAAGTGTAATAAAAATCAAAAAGATTGCAATAAGACCTGCTTGCATCATCTCTTTTTTATTTTTATTGTTCTCTTGTTCTTCACCTTTTATATCTATATCTATTTGACTCTCTCGTACCTTATCTAAGGCAGGTTGAAGTTTTTGCATTACTTCAGAGGATGTCACCTTATCTTTATCTATGGAGGCAAAAAAGCTACGTATGCGTTTACCATCCTCTTTTTTCAGTGTGACAAAACTCTGTACATAAACAAAGTCACATACATCTTTGAGTGTAACAAACTGATCTGTTGAGGGCACTTGAATCTCTATGTTGTTTATAGAGTCTATATCTTGATTAATGTCACTTTCGAGTTTGATACGAATAAGACCATTTGAGTTAAAGAGCTTTCCATACTCACCTTTAAGGTAGTAAGCGCGAAGTTCTGAAGATATCAACTCCTCATTAAAACCTAACTCTTGCCCATATTGGTTTACTCTAAGTTTAAGCTCTCTTTCACCTAGGTCTGCATCATCAGAGATATTAAAAACGCCATCTATTTTTGCAAGTTCTTCTTGTAGGTATTCTAAGGAAGGTACGACATCTATGTTTTGTTTAGAACTCAGTGCTATCTCTATGTCATTTGCAACAACACCTGCACCTGGGACCTTCACAACCAACTCTTCAAACACTGGTGCACCATTTTTATCTTTAAGCTCGTCCATCCCTTTTGTAAGTTTTTTTATACTCTGTGCAATGACCCTAGCATCATCTTTACGAATTTTATCTGCAGAACTACTCTCAACCGATAAAACAGGGCTTATATACTTGTCAAAAAAGTTAACAGGAACATGCTCATTTAAATCTACAAAAATATGAAACATGTTCTCACCCAATTCTGCTTGGTTTTTAGAGTCCATCTTAAAACCTACAACAGAAGTAACAGAGGAAACATTATCTTTATCAAGTTTGTCTAGGAGAATTCTCTCTAACTGCGTGACCACTTTTTCTGTATCTTCTAGTTCATTATTTATATTTACTTTTCCATAAACATATACTTGCGTAGTGTCAAAGTCTGGAAAAAGTTGAAATCTTGAGTTTTTCATCATCACAAAAGTGAGCGATAAGATAGTAACAATCATAATAACTAAAGAGATATATCTTCTTTTAAACAAAAAGTGTAAAACCTTGTCATACCTTGCATACATTCTTGCCCAAAAACGCTTTGTAAAACTCTCTTTTTTTGAGACCTTTAAGAAGTCATATGCATGTAATGGTAAAAAGAAAAACGCTTCAAAAAGTGATGATAATAAAAGTACCGTAATCATAATAGGTATGATTTTTATAAACATCCCCATATCACCAGACATCAAAAGCATAGGTAAAAAAGCAAAAACTGTAGTAAGAGTCGCGGTTAAAACCGCTGGAAACATCTCAGTAGCACCCGTAATGACTGCCTCTTTTCTCTCCATGCCCTCTTCTAGATGCCTATATATATTTTCAGCAACAACGATGGCTTCATCTACAAGCATTCCAAGAGCTATAAGTGCTCCTAAAAGTGAAAGCATATTCATACTATCACCCATTATTTCAGTCGCTATAAGGCCTATCATAAAACTCACAGGAATTCCAACCGCTACAACAACAGCTATCCCGCGGTTTATAAAAATAAGCATGGCTAAAAAGACTAGCATCAGACCAAATACAATGTTTGAAAAAACAGTGTTGAGACGGTTCTTAATCCATACAGAAGTATCAGTATAAATACTGTACTCTAAGTCAGGGTTTTTGGCTCTATGATCTTTTAAAACTTTACGTATCTCTCTTACGAGTGCTATGGCGTTTCCATTTTTACTTTTTGTAACATTTAAAGAGACATTTCGTACACCATTATAATGAGAGAGTTCAACCTCGTCGCTAAGTTTAAAAGAGACATCTGCTATATCAGCGATTTTAAGTTTGTATCCACCCACACTTATAATAGTGTTTTCAACATCATTTTTGGTTTTTTCCCCATTGTATGTTGATATATAAAGATGGTGTGCTTTTTCTTTGATAGTTCCAACTGGAAAAATAGAACTAATATTTTGAATTGCTGAGATAACTAAGGCTGGTTGTAGACCATAAGCTTTAATCTTTTCATTGTTAAGTTTTATATCTAGCTCTTCATCAGCATCACCACGAATGGAAAGTTCACTTAAGTCTTCATATCTACTAAGATCTGTTTTTAAATCTTGTGCACGATCGAGTAAAACTTTTTTATCAACATCTCCAGAGAGTGCGATAAGAACAAGTGGAAAAGCATGCGTTTTGATTTTTGCAACTGGCTCATTCATATCAGCTGGAAGATCTTTTTTAACACTGCTTATGACGTCTTTAACATCGTTAAGCACACTTATGTTGTCTGAGCTAGGTTTGATGTCCGCCATAATACTAAAAGAGCCATTTTTTATGCTTGTAGTTATCTCTTCAAGTTCGTCAATGTTTTGCATCTCATCTTCAATACTTTGAACAACCATCTTATCAAGAACATCTGCTGAAGTTCCTACATAACCACCAGAGATAGTGATTTTGTCCATATTCATTGGAGGAAAAATCTCTTTTGGTATGTTTATATAGGCAAAAATAGAAAGCATGAAAATAAAAATAAGTAAGATGTGATTGAGTAATGGTTTTTCTATAGCAAAACTTATAAACTTACGAATCAAATTTCTATCCTAAAAAAGCGTATCGAGGATTTGGTTTTTAAACTTTATCTCTTCAACTGATGCACTAATAATTTTGTTTTCTTCTTTGAGCGTATCATACTCGTTTTTTAGTTTAGAAATATCACGACTTTTAAAGTAAATCTGTTGCGTGATGTAAATTTTAGGAAAAACAAACATTCCAATAAAACTCAACAATAGAATCATATATAAGAAGTAGTTTAAAGAGAGCTGGCGTTTAGGCAGCATTACCTCATCAAGCTCTTCTAAAAGTTCATTTTTTTCTTCCATGATTTATAAGTCCATCTCAAAAATTCTCATCTTGGCACTTCTACTTCTTGCATTTTCTTTTAACTCATCATCTTTTGCCATGATTGGTTTACGAGAAATAATTTTCCCTAGTTTGTGGTTGTTTCCACATTCGCAACGGAACGCTTCGGCTGGACAGATACAAGATTTTGAAAACTTACTAAACGCCTGTTTAACAATACGGTCTTCAAGCGAATGAAAAGAGATAATCGCAATTTTAGCTTCTGGAAGTCTCGCGTTTTCTATACTTGCTAAAAGTGAATTTAGCTCACCAAGTTCATCATTAACCTCTATACGGATTGCTTGCATAAGAAGTGTCGCAGGGTGAATCTTTTTTCCATGTGGCATGTGTTGCTTTAGCTTCTCACTTAACTCTTTTGAGGATGAGAAAGGACGATTTTTTATGATTTCAGAAGCTATCATTTTGTAGTTTCTTAACTCACCATATTCAAGAAGTATCTTTTCGAGTTCATCTTGTGAGTACTCATTTACCACATTCATAGCACTAAGAGGTGCATTTTTATCCATGCGCATATCTAGAGTATCGCTCTCATACGAGAAACCTCTATCCTTTTGATCAAGCTGCAGTGATGAAACACCAATGTCAGCAAGTATACCTTTTATCTCACTAGCATCAACTTCTTGAAGTATCTCTTTTATGACATTTGAAAAACGCCCCTTGCGAATAGTGACTCTATCACCATACTCTGCAAGTCTTTGAGTAGAAAAGTCTATCGCCGTTTGGTCTTGGTCTATTGCTATCAACTTGATGTTTGGGTTCGCTTCAAGAATCATAGAAGAGTGTCCGCCATAACCCATAGTACAGTCAATGATAATTCCAGACTCTATCTCTTTAAAGGCTTCTACCACTTCTCTATATAAAACTGGAATGTGTGGAATATTTTGCACGTGAAGCCTTCATAATTATTTAATCCAATTATACAGAATTTTTGTAAAATTTAAATCTTTATACTGTATGATAAATAAAAAAAGAGGATTTACATATGTTTTTAGAGTATCAAAATGAGATTATTGCACTTATCGCAATTCTCACACTTCTAGTAATTTATCTAATTATGAAGACCAGAAGTCAAGGATTAGAGCTTGAGACTAAAGATATAGCACAAGAGCCTCAAGAGATACAAGAAGTAGATGAAGTAGATGAAACACCAGATGCAGATACTCAAGAGCAAGAAGAAGATAGTTTAAATGAACCTCTAGAAGATGAACTTATAAAAGAGCTAGATGGTTCTGAAGAGGGAGATTTTGGAGTTGATGAAAATCAAAACTTTAAAGAAAACAAGCGAAAATCAGATATTAAAGTGCGTGATGTACCAAAACATGCAAAAATCACTAAACATGATTTTAAAGAGTTCGCAGGTGTAAAAATCTTAGTAGCAGAAGACAATCTCATCAACCAAAAAGTAATCTCAGGACTTTTAGCAGATAGTGGGATAGAACTCACTATGGCAGATGATGGCCAAGAAGTCTTGGATATCTTAGAAAAAGATGATGACTTTTTAATGATACTTATGGATGCACATATGCCAAGAGTAGATGGATTTGAAGCTACTCGTATCATAAGAGAAAATCCAAAATATAATCATATAGTAGTAATCGCACTAAGTGGTGACACAGCTGCTGATGACCTCAGAAAAATGAGTGAGGCTGGAATGGCTGAACAACTCGAAAAACCTTTGAGAATGGATTCACTCTACGATGTACTCTATGCTTATAGCGGCTTTTCTCAAGAGTCTCAAGAGAATGATGCAGACTATATAGAAGTTCCAATGACAAAAGAGCTCCATGGAGATAAAGGTTTAGCTATTTGTGGTGGAGATGAAAATTTCTATTTTGAAATTCTAAATGAGTTTGTAGTTACATATGAGGACTCAGCACATAGACTCAGAACACTTTTAACTAATTCTCAAGAAGTAAGTGCTGAGAAACTACTTCTAGACATTATTGGCGTTTCAGCAAATATAGGTGCCGAACCATTAAATAAAATTGCAAACAGTCTAAAAGAAGCACTTGAAGACACTCAAGAGAAAAGTTACTTTACAAATCTTGAACAGTACCAAGCACACTTGGAAAAACTAGTAAAAGATATAAAAGAGTTTGTAGAAAGATAGGTACTCAAAAGACCTATCTTATTTGTCCACTTCCGTAAATTTTAAACTTATATGTAGTTAAACCTTCTATTCCCATTGGTCCACGAGCATGAAGCTTGTTTGTACTTATACCCACTTCTGCACCAAAACCAAACGCCGCTCCATCAGTAAAACGTGTACTTGCATTTACATATACAGCTGCAGAATCAATAGAGTTTAAGAACATTTCAGCCGTTGTAATATTTTCTGTAATAATAGCTTCAGAATGTCCAGAACCAAATCTGACAATGTGAGAAATTGCACCATCGACACCATCTACTACTTTTATGTTTAAAATGTTTGCAAGATACTCAGTATCATAATCTTCATCTGTTGCATTTTCAACTTTGATGATACCCTGCGTTTTATCACAACCTTTTAGCTCAGTATGTGCTTCATCAAATGCCGCTTTTAAAAGTGGAAGTGTCTCTTTTGCAATTGCACTATCTACAAGAAGTGTCTCCATAGCATTACAAACGCCAGGACGTTGTACTTTAGCGTTTAGTGCTATTGCAATCGCACTATCTACTTTTGCATCCTTGTCTATATATGTATGACACTGTCCTTTATCGTGCTTTACAACACTTACTGTCGCGTTTTCAGTTATATGTTTTATAAGCCCTGCTCCACCACGAGGAATAATCAAATCAACATACTTATCCATTTTAATAAGCTTATTTACACCCTCTCTTGAAGAATCAGGAATAAGTGAAATTATTGCAGTTGGTAAGTCATGTTTTTGTAAAACGCTTTGAAGTACTTTAGCTATTACTTTATTTGAGTGCTCTGCTTCTTTTCCGCCTTTTAAAACACAGACGTTTGAACTTTTAAAACATAAGGCTGCAGTATCTGAAGTAACATTCGGACGTGATTCATAGATAATACCAATAACACCAATAGGAATACTTACCTTTTCTATCTTGAGTCCAGCTTCCGTAACCCAGCCATCTATAACACGACCTACAGGTTCTTTAAGAGCTGCAATCTCTTCTATTGCTACAGCCATAGCATCAATACGAGACTCATCAAGGAACAATCTATCCATAAGTGCTGAACTTAAGTTGTTACTTTCTCCATCGGCCATATCTTTAGCATTTTCTTTTACAATCTCGCTTGTATTGTCTCTGAGTGCAGCAGCCATCTCTTTTAAAATCTTGTTTCTTTGGCTTCCGCTTAGCTTATTTAAAACCCTACTCGCAGCTTTTGCTTCACTTAAAAATTTTTCCATTATATATCCTTTTTCTTTTATTCAAACAGAGTACCTGATGACTGTATATCATCAAGTAAAAACGACTCAGCAGTACTCAAGTCAAAACCATTTGTTAAAAACATTTTTCTTTTATGCTTCATCATAAAGTCTGCTGCTTTTAGTTTGGTAACAATTCCACCAGTTGCAAAAGGATTATTTGGTGTAGCTATATCATTGAGCATTTCTGGAGAAATCTCCTTCATTGACTTAAATATAACTGCATCATCATACTCACTAGGATTTTTATCATAATAACCATCAATATCGCTTAGTATTACGAGTAAGTCTGCATTGATTGCATGAGCAACATTTGCTGAGAGTTGATCATTGTCTCCAAATAACTGCTCAGGAGTAGATGTAATATCATTCTCATTTACTATTGGTAATATATCATTTCCCAAGTGCGCATCAATAATTTCTTGAAACATTTTAGTTCTTTTTCTAGAGTCAAAATCATCTTCTGTCAATAATATTTGTGCTGTATCAATGTCATAAATATCAAATTTTTTCTTATAGCTTGTCATTAATATTGGTTGGCCTGCAGCTGCCAATGCTTTTTTTCCAATTTGTTTAGTTTTATCTAGTTTTATTGCAGAATAACCTGCAGCAATTGCACCTGATGTAACAAGAACAATGTCATACTTACTTTGTAGCTTCGCAATTAAGCTTACAAGATTTAACATACGCTCTTTTGCAATTTCATTTTTATTTGTTAAAACTGCACTTCCAACTTTTATCACTAGTCTTTTCATAATCTTCCTTAGTTTAAGTCTATTGCTTTTTATACATGTTATACTAACATAAAAAAGTTAGGGAAATATGAAAACAATAACATTCATCGGAAACGGAAATATGGCACTAAGTATTGCCAAGGGTTTAAAAAATAGCTACAAAATAGAAGTAGTTGGTAGAAGTATGCAAAAACTTGAACATTTTGAAAAAGAGCTTGGAGTTGAGATTGACAAGGCTTTAATGGATGGTTTTGATGTAGAGGGTAAAAGTATTCTCTTTTGTGTAAAACCAGCTAATGTAGAAGAAGTTTCACCAAAATTTAAGGGTAAAGCAAGAGTACTATACTCTGTGTTAGCTGGTACATCTATAGAAAAAATCAAAAAGCACTTCAACTCTCATGCCGTCGTGAGAACTATGCCAAACTTAGCTGCAAGTGTACAAAAATCAATGACAACCATGACAGGAGATATAGAGTTTAAAGATGAAGCAGAAGAACTTCTAGGTGCCATAGGTACAACAAGATGGCTTGCAAATGAAAAAGAGCTAGATATTGCCACTGGACTTGCTGGAAGTGGACCAGCTTATCTTGCGCTTATAGCAGAAGCACTTGCTGATGGTGCAGTCAAACAAGGACTTAAACGCGATGATGCTATGGCAGTTATGCGTGGACTATTTGGTGGTTTTGGAGATTTAATTCAAGAGATACATCCAGCACTTTTAAAAGATGGTGTGATGAGTCCCGGTGGAACTACAGCTGCAGGTTATGGTGCACTTGAAAATGGAAATGTAAGAAATGCATGTATGAATGCTATAGAGATGGCTTACAAAAAAGCAAAAGAGCTTTAAGTAAACAAAATTTTAATAATAAGTTTCTTCATCCTCGTACTGTAAATAGAGGATGAGAATCCAACACAGCATAATGACAGAAAATATCTCATATCCAATAAGCCATACGATAGGGAATGCACTCATATTCAAAAGCATAAAGTTTTCGTATCTTCCCCCTGCAACAGCAAAGAAAAGAAATACCGCACCTAGTGTATAGGGAATGACAACAGCATAAAAAGCATAAACAAAGTACTCCCATCCTTCAGGTACTGGAGCAAAATCTTTAAGTTCAACTTTTTGTGATGTAAAAGATTTTTTCTTTTTAGCTTCTTTTTTAATAGCTCTATCAGTAGTTGCTTTTCTATCTTTTTTAACCATTTGGTTGTAGTAAAGCATATTACGATTTTTAGCTATTTTGTCATCGACTTCATTCATTTTATTACCTACTAATTTGTACTATTGTACCTCTAGTTAAATTAATCAAAACTTAAAATGTTATTATTTATTTTTATATATGTTAAGTGTTCTAATTTATAACTCTTTTTTATAAATCAGAGGAAATAAAACACTAAATAAACAAGGACTATTTAAATGATTCACCTAAAATACTATAAAAAATTTAGTATCTCTTTTTCTATATCTTCTTTATCTATGATTGTGTTTTGAACGATTTCTTTGGAAAAAAGCCCCTTAACCATTGCAGGGATTTCAAGTTTTGCCTCTTTAGAAATTGACTCTAATGCTACGATATCTTGAGCATCAACTTCACCAGTTAAAGCATTAGCAATAACGGGTGAAAACTTAGTCCATTCTGCAGTTGAGTATGCTATCGTTTTAATTGAAGGCTTAGAACAAGTCTCATACGACTTCATACATGTTGCAGTATGTGGATCCATTAGGTAACTATCATCTGTAAAAGTATTTTTTATATATACTTTCCCTTCATCCCCGTTACAAAAATCTGCATCAAATGAGTTTTGGAGTATTTTAAGTTCATCGCTACTAAGTTCATAGTAATGCTTATCTTCTAAACTTTCCATCAGTTCACGTGTACGTTTGTATCCAAACATATCAAAAAGTATACGCTCGATATTTGAAGATTTTAAAATATCCATCGCAGGAGAAGTTGTTCCAACAACAGCACACTCCCTAAGGTCATATTTTCCAGTTTTGATTAGCTTTGTTAAAACATTATTCTCATTTGACGAGATGATTATTTTTTCAACTGGAACACACATTTTCGCAGCATAGTAACCACCAAGAGCATTTCCAAAGTTTCCTGATGGAACATTAAGATAAACTTTTTCTCCTAATTTTATAGCATTCTGACGAACCAATTCTAAGTATGAATGAATATGATAAATAATCTGAAAAATGATACGGCCAAAGTTTACAGAGTTTGCAGCTGAAAGTGAAACATTTTTTTCTTTAAGTGCTGCCTTAAAATCATCAGAAGCTAGTAGGCGTTTAAGTGCATTTTGTGCATCATCAAAAACACCATTAATACCAATAACTTTTAAATTAGTTGCATCTTCTGTAACCATTTGTAAACGCTGAACATCACTTGTACCACCATCAGGATATAAACAAGCAACTTGAACGTTTGCACGATTTTTAAAAGTCTCTAATGCTGCTGGACCCGTGTCTCCACTTGTTGCAGCAAGAATCAGGTAGTTTTCATTGCGTTTTTGAGCGATAGATGAAAGTACAACACCAAAAGGTTGAAGTGCCATATCTTTAAATGCACGAGTAGGCCCATGGTAAAGTTCACTAACATAAAGATTATCTTTTACTTTTACAACTGGTACAGGGTTATTTGCATCATCAAAACTATCATATAATGCAAGAGCTTCATCAATAACTGCAGAGTCAATATCTATTTCAAAACGATTTAACATATCTTTAGCTAACTCTTTATATGAAGAGTTAAGATGCTTTGTTAAAAATGCTTCGCCTAGTTCTGGTAAAGATTCAGGTACATAAAGACCACCAAAAGAAGCGATAGGAGCTAAAATAGCTTCTGAAAATGTAACTGTTTTAGGTTTAGTTTCGTCGTTTCCGCGTGTTTGTATAAAGTTCATAAGTTGCTCTTCTTTAAGTTTTTGAAATTATATCAAAAATGATTAAAAAATTACTGAGCTACTATTGAAAAAGACGGATAGGGTTTATGTGAAAAGACTTTTGAGTCACCTCAAATACTAGCTCATTTTCAACTCTACCAATCGTATACCCTTTTTTAATCTTTTTACCTTTTTTAATATTTGGTGATATTTGTGAAAGGTTTGCATAAATAGTATGGAGTCCATTTGCATGTTCTACAATGACTATATTATCTAAAACAGCTGTTTTATCTGCATAAATAACCTTACCATTAAAGACTGTTTTCACCTTTGCATTTTTTTGCTTAGGTCTGAGAGATATTGATTCATTAAAGATTTTTATCTTATAAATCGGGTCTGTATATGTTCCATATTTTTTAGTAATTGTATAACTATCAAGAGGAGCAATAGTCTTCTTTCCTCGATATCTGAGCGTTTTAACTGCTTGGTAACTACTTCCAACTTTTTTAACTTTAGGAAGTTTTTCATCAATAACAACTCTCTTTTTTGAAAATGCCTCTTTTCTCGATTTCTCTTCTTTGGCCTTTCTAATCTCATCAATCTTGATAATATTTAATTGTGCTAAAGTTTGTTTAAGAGCATCTTGTTTTCGAAGAATTGCTTTGAGCTCTTTTTTGTAACTTGCTTTTGCTTTTTCTAATTTAGCTAATGCTTTTTTGTTTGCTTTGTTTGTCTTTACAACATCTTTTCGTTTTCTATCAATATTGGAAATAGAAACTTCTAAGCCACTTGCAAGTTGGTTTAGAACGTCAATATCATGTGCGTTTAAAAAAAACTTTTTACTCAATTTGTCTGCATTTTCTTTTGAAGTTGCTAGCATTTTTTTAAGCACTTCAAACTCCATTATAGACTCTGCATTTTGTGAGTAATCTTCATTCAGTACCAAAGAGAGTGATACACTTTGAGCGATTACAAAGACAAGCTCTTCTTCAATTTTGTCTTGTTTGCTTTTTAATTCTTTTTGAGATTTCTTTAGCTGCTCCAATTGTGCGATATTATCTTTATAACTCAACTCTTTTATTGCTAAGTCTGCTTTGAGTTTTTTTAGATACTCATTCTGTTTTTTAAGCTCTTTTTTCTGTTTCAAAATAGCTTTAGCATTTCTAGACATCTTTTTATTTATACTAGAATGACTTTTACTATATTTACTAATTTTTGAATTTGTTTTGCTGATTTTCTTATCAACGGATGCTCCAAAAACTGAAACACATATAAAAATAATGCTAATAAAAAATAGCTTCATCATACCTCTTCTTTATGACCTAAAACAATAAATGTTGCTAAAAGTATAGAAACCGTGATGGACACACCCAACATAACTAAAGAGTCTTCAAGCATATGAAATACATTCACATCAATACCAATACTATTGAACTGTTCAGCTACCCATGAATTTGAAGCGATATAGCTAAAGAGAATAAAACTAAATGCTGTTGCAATAAGTGCATCAACTATTGACAATCTAAATAAAACAGCAGAACGCAACCATACAGGAGCACCAAAAAGTGCCATAATACTCATGCGTTCATTATGTTTAAACTGCCAAATTCTTAGTTCTTTAAAGATCAGTAGAATTGTTACAAGTAAAACACTTAAAGCAAAAACAGTGATAACTGTCTTAAAAAGTAATAGTAATTTATACGTAGTATCGTGTGTTTTAGAAAATGTTTCTACTTTCATAATAGAACTATTTTTCAATAAATTCTCAGTAATCTCTTCAACCTCTTGAGGTGAAGGATAAGAGTAGAGTTTTAACTTGTAAAACTTAGGAAGTGTAAGCTTTAAAAGCTCAATATTCTTCTGTGAAAAATCAGAGTTTAATTTTTTAATAACTGTATCTGGAGAAAGCTCATTTAAAGTCGAAAAATTTTTATCTACTTTGAGTATATCTTCTGATGCAAGAATCTTTTTACTTACAATAACTAAAGAGTAATTTTGTGCTAAATTTTCTTTATATGCATCTATAGCTCTCTCAACAATCATAAAAACCTGCAAAGAGAACAGAATTCCAACTAATGCAATAACTAAAGAGAGATGATTTTTAAGTGACTTCATGAATGCTCCCATACTCAATGTGGAAATGCTTATAATCTACATTCATATTCTCTGGAATATGGTGAGTTACCACAATAACAGTTGTTTTAAGCTGTGTGTTTGCACCTTCAAGTAGGTTCCATATAAGTTGCGAAGAGTAATCATCAAGGTTACCTGTAGGCTCATCTGCCAAAATTAAAATTGGATTGTGAGATAGTGCTCTTGCCATTGCGACACGCTGTTGCTCACCACCACTTAACTCTAAAGGAAACTTTCCAGCTTGATGCTTTAGTCTAACATGCTTTAAAAGGGAATCGACTTGATTTTGAGTTACACTTTTTTCATAGCCATTTATAATCAATGGTAACATAATGTTTTTTTCAATTGTCCACTCTTTTACAAGTTTATAATCTTGAAAAACGATGCCAATATGTTTTCTTAAAAAATTTAACTTTGCTGAGGATACTCCACGGAGTTCGACACCTCCAACAATAAGGCTTCCTTCCGTAGGCTTAAGTGCTCCATACAAAGATTTTAACAGTGTTGATTTACCACTACCACTCGCACCCGTTACAAAAACAAAACTTCCAGAGTCAACCGAAAACTTAACCTTATTTATAATAGTCTCATCATTTGAGTATGCAAGTGAAAGGTTGTCTGCTATTATTACTTTATCCATGAATAACCTCATCTAAAAACTTATGTGCAGAGAGATTACTGCGAGATTTAAGTGGAAGTTCTGGATAGTAAGAGATACTATCTTTTTTAATAATTAGATAAAGATGCTCTGGTCTATCAAAGTTACCCATAGAAAGACGCATCATTATGCCATCTTTTATTTTGTAAGCTCTCTCAAAGTGAATAAATCCACCCTCATATCTTTTTGTTGTATTATGTAATGAGAGAATACTCTCAAATGAGAGTTCTTTATTTGAAAATTTGAAATCACCTTCTATTTGCAGTGCTTCTGATTCTTCTTCATTAATCATAGTCACATCATAGATATTTTTTTCCATCTTTTTCCATCTATCTTCATACTTTGAAGTGATAGCAATGTCTTTATTTTTATTAATATGAAGCACTGTTTTGTTAAACGCGATGAAAGTTTCATATGAATAAGCATAGTAATTTTCACTATCTGTTCTAAGTTCAAGTCTTCCACCAACTTTCAAAACGCGACGAGACTCTTCAATAAACGATGTAGAAATAACTCTACGATGTGGCTTTTTATCCCATGGAACAGGAAAGTGCACATATACTTTACCAACAATATTTGAAGGAACAAGCTCCAAAAAGAGCCGTGCATCATAATCAAGTACAAGTAAATTATCAAGCTTTTGGATGCTCACTTGTTTGAGAACTTGCTCTATAGATGGTCTATGTATCTCAATACCAATAAATAGTATCTCAGGATTACTAGCAGCCTGATGTAAAAGATGACGCCCAGAACCAAATCCAACTTCAATACGAACTTCTTTATCCATAGGAAAATCAGTTGCAAAGTATTCAATCTTTTTAAGAGCTTTTACTTCTTCTAAATGAACATTTTTTTGTCCACTTAAAACATTAGATGCTAGAACATTTAGTTTTGCTATATCGGCATAAGCACTAAGTGCTCTATGAACATTATAGATGGAAGCAGGACGTGTTAACTTATCTGTTTTTAATAGTTTTCGATTCTCTTCTTCTTTTACTAGGAGAAAAAAATCCTCTCCTTCTACACTTACTGATATAAGTTTTTCATCCTCATGGTTAGCATTTGTAGCAATAAAATTAAAATTAACCTCATTGTGTACTTGAGGGTATTCTATCTCGTTAAATTTTTCAATATGTAAATGTGGCATTAAATCTCATTTAAGTCTAGATTTTCCATCGGTGAGATAACTTCTTGCGTTGTATCACTCTTTGGTGCAATCTTCACTTCTTTTTGAATCTTCTTACTAACGGGTGCATGCTCAATCTCAGTCGATTCTAATGTCTCTATCTTCACTTCTATACTTGGATCAGATTTTACACCATCTTTATCTACACTATATACAGTGTAATAGTATTTACTACTTGGTAAAATATTTTTGTCTATAAAATGTTGAGAAGATATTCCTTCATATGTTTCACTAGTTGTATCAAACCAGCCTTTCGTCTGTGTCTTTTCCACTATATATGTACGGGCTCTACTATCTGCTTTGCTCCACATCAACTCTATCGATGAAGCTTTTAATTCAGCTTCTACAATCGCAGGTGCTGATGGTTTTGGGAGTGTCATACCATGAATACTATTTTTTTCATGTTCGCTTTCAAGTCCATCCTTGTCTATTACACTCACTCTATAAAAAAAGCTTTTTCCATCTTCATCTATTACATCAGTAAATGAGTGACTATTATGTAATTTTGCCACAAGATCATAACTCCCATCAATACTACTTGATCTATAAACATGGTAAAGTTCAAAATCGCTTTGAGTTGATGCATCCCAATCTATTTTTATTTTCTTAGCCAAATTGTTTGTTGTTTTTATATTTACAACTGCTCTTGGAAGAGCTTTTGTCACTACTTTTACACCCTCACCTGGTACTGAAACTATACCATCATATGTAACAGCCTTAATTCTGTAAATATAAACATAATTATCATCTAGCCCTTCATCAATATACTCGGCGTTTAGTCGACCTTTAACAGTATCTATCTCTTCCCATTGTTCATCTTCAAGTGTTTTTCTTTCAATTATATAAGCATTCACACGATGGCTAGAGTGTGGTCTCCAAATTATTTTTGCACTTCTAGGCATACCTGTAATACTGTGAATCCAAGAAACTGATGAAAGTAGAGGAAGTGTCGTTACATGTGCGATTTTACTCTCAACTCCATATGTATCTTTCGAGTATGTTCTAAATTTATAGTTATATTTTGAATCAGGTTCTACATTTTGGTCTAAATAGTGAGTTTGAAATCTATTTGTTATGTTTGCATACTCTTCAAAAACACTGCCATCTTCTGGTGTAAAGTTCTCTTTGTAAACATAAATACCTTCAACTCTTGGATCTTTTATACTATTCCATTCAAATGCCACTGTTTTCATATCTGCAATCACACCATTTTGTGTTAACTTTACCATTGGTAAAGAAGAGTCTATTTTTAACTCTTTTGGTGGTGTAGGTGAAGTACCACAGCCGCTAAGAATTAGTAGAAAAACTGTGCATGATGTAGTCAGTGTCCAAAACTTCATTTAAAATCTCCGTATCAAATTTTTTATCTATTTTGTCTTTCATATATTCATCAAACTCAGCTTTGAAAAGAACTTTCTCTTTCGTAGTCGGATGTATGAAATAAATTATGTAAGCATGTAGCAAAATTCGTTCCGACTTCTCTGCTTTAGGGCTTTGAGCATAGATATGATCACCTAATATATGACGATTTATACTCTCAAGATGTACACGAATTTGATGTGTTCTACCGGTAAAAAGCTTACATGCTAAAAGTTGATTTTTTTCATCTAAAGAAAGACCTAATTGCTTAAACTGAGTCTTAGCATACTTCCCATGTTCAAGTCCGCAAGCCATTTTCAAACGGTTATTTGCACTTCTTCCAATGTTTGACTCAATTTCTGTTATATCATCTTTAAGCGGTGGAGTTACGACTGCCATGTAGTAACGCCCCATACTTTTATCTTGGAGCTGTAAAGAGAGAAACTCATGCGCTTTATTGTTTTTAGCAACTACCATAGTTCCACTTGTTCCCTTGTCTAAACGGTGAACAATTCCGTGGCGTTCTTCTCCACTTATAGTTGAGAGTCTTATCCCTTTATGTTTTAACCAATCAACAAGAGTTGCCTCTTTTACACTTGGCGCTGGATGGACTGTAACACCACTTGGTTTGTTAATGACTAAAACATCATCGTCTTCGTAAAGTATCTCTACATCAAAGTCAACATCAAGAGCTGCTTCTTTTTTGGCTTCTGGAAACTCTACATATAGTTTTTGTCCACTTTTAAGTTTTACTCCAGGACGAGCAACAATTTTGCCATCAACTGAGACTGCATTTTGTTTTATAAGTTGTGCTATTTGTGAACGTGTTTGCCCTATTTTATTAGACAAAAATGTGTCTAATCTTTCTGGATTTTCACATATATATTCTTCTTTTTTCATTATTATTTAAACCCTTTATGATACAATCTTATAATTTATTTTTGGAGATATAAACTTGTGGAGATTTGATAAGAGTATTTTATCACAATTTGACTTCTTTTCTATCATTCTTATCATTCCTCTTGTAATCGCTTCACATTGGTTAATTGGTGAAGTTGTTCCTGCACTTGCACAAAAACAGCTTGCCTATGTTAGCGTGGCAATTTTAACTTTTTTCATTGTACTTGTGTTACCTATTCGCCGAATGAGCTGGTTTATTCCCCTTATTTACTGGGCAAATATAGGCTTACTTCTCGCAGTAGAGTTTTTTGGTCACTCGCGTTTAGGTGCACAAAGATGGATAGATATTCCTTTTATAAATGCTACCATTCAACCTTCAGAGTTTGTAAAACCAGCATTAATTCTCATGCTTGCATATCTCATAAACAAAATACCTCCACCCCCGGAAGGATATCGGCTCAAAGAGTTTTTAAAAATAAGTTTTTATATATTGCTGCCATTTATATTGATTGCCAAAGAACCTGACTTAGGGACTGCTTTAGTACTCTTACTTATTGGATATGGTATATTATTTTTTGTAGGTGTATATTGGAAAATTATTGCTTTTATCCTTGGTAGTATACTTCTGTTTTCACCTTTAGTCTATAAGTTTATGCTCCATGACTATCAAAAAGTCCGTATCATTGATTTTTTAAGTGAAAAACCCTCTTACCATGTCCAACAATCTATTATTGCCATAGGTTCTGGAGGTTGGACAGGAAATAAAAAAGATGAAGCAACGCAAACACAAATGCGCTTTCTTCCAATCGCAACAAGTGATTTTATCTTTGCATTCGTAGTCGAGAGAACTGGGTTTTTAGGTGCACTGCTTCTTATTGTAATCTATGTAATGCTCATACTACACCTTCTGAGCTTAAGTGTGTTTAACAATGACTACTACATAAAAGTAGTCACAGTAGGTATAGCTTTTATGATTTTCATATATATGGGTGTAAATATCTCTATGACAATTGGATTTGCTCCTGTGGTCGGAGTCCCACTTCCAATGTTTAGCTACGGTGGTAGTAGCTTTTTAAACTTTATGGTTCTCTTTGCTATTATGCAAAACCTTATTACATTTAGATATAAAGATATGTATGATGGACGAGGTACAAAAAGCTTCCTTTAACAGTATTACAGACTAGTTCTTAGTCAAACAGCATATACTCCACAATTTATTTATCATATAGATACCTTATAAAATAATTAATTAAATATTATAATAATTCTTTCTAAAGGATAATTATTATCCTTTAGGTAAACTTCTCCCATCACAAACAAAGGAATACAATGGCTTGCGATACAGGATCAAATCCGATTGAAGAAAAAGAAGTTGTTTCAGAAACTGAGACTAATAATATAAATAAAAAGGAAAATAACATGTCATCATCATTAGTATTAAGAAAAGCACCAGAGTTCAAAATGGATGCATTCGATTCAAAAACAGGACACTATAAAACAGTAAGTAGCGAAGATTACAAAGGTAAATGGAGTGTTGTATGTTTTTACCCAGCAGACTTTACATTTGTATGTCCAACAGAGATTGCAGCTATGAATGCAAAATATGACGAGTTTCAAGAACTAGGTGTAGAGATTTTAGCAGTATCTACAGATACTAAGTTTTCACACAAGCGTTTTGTTGAAACAGAACCTTTATTAAAAGGATTACAACTTACTATTGGAGCAGATACAACAGGTGTTGTTTCACGTGCTTTTGGTGTAATGATAGAAGAAGAAGGTATTGCTCTTAGAGGAAGATTTTTAATTAATCCAGAGGGAACAGTAGTAGCACAAGAGGTGCAAGCCCCAATGGTTGGTAGAAATGTAAATGAATTTTTAAGACAAGTAAGAGCTTGGCAACATGCAGAAGAAACAGGTGAAGTTTGTCCAGCAGGTTGGGTACCAGGAAAGAAAACACTTCCAGTAAATACAGATGTAGAACAAATGACAGGTAGAGTTGGAGATTATATTACAATCGAAGAAATACTATCTTAATCTAAAACAAAGGAGCCCAGTGCTCTTTTGTACATAACTACATTAACAACCCCTCATTAAACACTTCATATATTTAACTCTAAACTTATCACAAATAGCCATTCGAAAAAACTCAACAACAGCCTATAATAAAAATTGGAAATATAAATAATTTAGGAATTTTAAAAGATAGTGGTGCCGACACGAGGATTTGAACCCCGGGCCTGCTGATTACAAATCAGCTGCTCTAGCCAACTGAGCTATGTCGGCAAAAAGTAGTAAAACTACTGTAAGTTTCTTTTTTTTGAATTAGTTGTGCTTTAAAATTAGGCGAAGCATACACAAAGCATGTGAGTCTGATTTTAAAGTGCAAATAATAAAAAAGAAGTGGCGCGGTGGACGAGACTCGAACTCGCGACCCCCTGCGTGACAGGCAGGTATTCTAACCAACTGAACTACCACCGCGCATATAATTGTAAGTTACTTTTAAAGTTAGTAAAAACTAGTTTTGAAATAGATGTTCTAAGATTTTAGCGAAGCATACTAATGTACCAAAAGGTCATAACAATATGTGAGCTGAAAGCTTCGTGCATGTATTTTAAAAATGGTGGGCATTACTGGACTCGAACCAGTGACATCTACCTTGTAAGGGTAGCGCTCTACCAACTGAGCTAAACGCCCATTCTTAAAATTTCTAACACCAATTTTGGCGACCCCTAAAGGATTTGAACCTCTGTTCCTACCATGAAGTGATAGTGTCCTTGGCCACTAGACGAAAGGGTCACTGTACTTTCATAAACGAAAGGTTTTTTAACAATGGCGCGGTGGACGAGACTCGAACTCGCGACCCCCTGCGTGACAGGCAGGTATTCTAACCAACTGAACTACCACCGCTTATGTTTGTTTTAAATGGTGGGCACTACTGGACTCGAACCAGTGACATCTACCTTGTAAGGGTAGCGCTCTACCAACTGAGCTAAGCGCCCATTTAAAATTTAAAATGGTGTCCTGTGATGGATTCGAACCATCGGCCACATCATTAAAAGTGACGTGCTCTACCAGCTGAGCTAACAAGACATTTTGCCTCTTATTCTTAAGAGGTCGAAATTATAGACAAATAGATTTTATATGTCAAGATATTTTGTGATAAATTTAAAAAAATGTCTCTTTGTCAATAAGAAGAAGCATTTTAATTGCATATAGAGCACTCTGATGCTGTATGTAATTTCTATCTCCATTAAAAACGAGATGCTCCTCATAGTGTTTTGTTGCACTTCTCACACCAATATATACAGTTCCTACTGGTTTGTCTGGCGTTCCACCTGTATCTCCTGCTATCCCACTAATTGCAATTGCATAATTTGCACTACTGACATTAAGTGTTCCTTCGCTCATCTCTCTTACTGTCTCAGAACTAACAGCTCCTAAAGTTTGTAAAACTTCATGTGAAACCGCTAACCAGTTTTCTTTTAAAGCATTTGAGTATGTCACAAGAGAACCATCAAGAATTTTTGAAGCTCCATTCTCCTTCGTGAAGTAATAACTTAGCAGACCACCTGTACAACTTTCAGCAAAACTAATCTTTTGAGAACTTTTTTCAAGTTTATCAATGATGTAAAGAACTATATTTGATGATGCGATTAGTTTCTGAGGCAATAATGTTTTTGCAGCTTTAATAAACTTAGAGATTTCTCCATATTTATTGCTCTGTATATCTAAACGCAACCAACCTGTTACATTTTGAGTAATAGTGAAAGCGACTTCATATGTTTGTGCAATTGGTGCGAGTATAGTTTTGATTGTAAGTTCATCTTCTTCAAAGATGTGTACAGAGGCTTTAACATGTGTTTTTTGGATCAACAGCTCAGGTATTTTTTGTCCCTCATCAATCTGTAACACATTTACAACTGCATTTTCATACTCTAAAAGATAAGAGCGTTCTTCAAATAGTGAAGCTTTTTGAGGTATAAGCATTCCATCTTTTAAAATTTGGTTATCGCTTGTTACTGTTGAAATAAGCTTTCCTATAGTTGCAAAATTACTTTTAGTCCCTATAATTATTATTTTACTTTGAGCATTTAATGCATTTTCTAAATATAAGAAAAGTGAATTATCGCTCTCTTTAAAGTATGTTATTGAATCTATTAAGTCACTTTTTGCTTCAATTTGACGCAATATATACTCTTTAAAAGATCGGTTGTAAATAAACTTGTTTCCTATAAAAATAATGTGCAGTTTCATGAAGAATTTAGCCTTAAAAGTAGGATTTTATCTGCTCTTATTATATCACTTTATAAGCTTTTAAACACATAAAAGATATAATCCTCAACTTTTAAATATAAATTTGGGGCAAAGATGGACTACAAAGAGACACTACTTTTACCAACTACAGCGTTTGCAATGCGCGGAAACTTAATCAACAACGAACCTCTGCGTTATGCAGCATGGGACAAAGCAAATGTTTATGCTAAGATGAAAGCTAACCGTAAAGATGCAGAGAGTTTTACACTCCATGATGGACCACCATATGCAAATGGAAATATTCATATTGGGCACGCACTAAACAAAGTCCTCAAAGATATCATTGTCAAGCACAACTATTTTAATGGAAAATCTGTGCGTTTTACTCCGGGTTGGGATTGTCATGGTCTACCGATAGAGCAACAAGTTGAAAAAAAACTTGGCGGAAAACAGAAAAAAGAGCAACTTGAAACTGCACAAATTCGTAAGCTTTGTCGTGAACATGCTGCAAAATTTGTAGATATTCAAAGAGATGAGTTTAAAACACTAGGAATCATAGCTGACTGGGAAAAACCTTATGTAACTATGGATTATAGATTTGAAGCAAATATCTACCGTACACTCTGTTCAGTTGCTAAAAAAGGGCTTCTTATTGAGAGAAGTAAACCTGTTTTTTGGTCTTGGGCTGAGAGAACTGCACTTGCTGAAGCAGAAGTTGAGTATGAGGACAAAGAGTCTCACTCAATCTTTATCGCATTCGAGTTAGATGACGCAGCAAAAGCAAAACTAAACATCACAGGAAACGCAGCTCCAGTTATCTGGACTACAACTCCTTGGACTATACCAGCAAATACTGGTATCTCACTAAACCCTAATGAAGAGTATGTACTTACTGATACAGGTTACATAGTAGCAAAAGAGCTTTTAAATGCTTTAGTAGAAGATGAAGTATTAAGCGGAACAGTTGTTCAAACATTTAAAGCGACTGAGTTTGAAAACCTCAAAGCTATCAACCCTCTTAACAAACGCGAGTCTCGTATTGTCTTAGGTGAGCATGTTCTAATGGATAGCGGTACTGGTTGTGTACATACTGCACCTGGGCATGGTGAAGATGACTACCGCATTGGACTTGTGTATGACTTAGAAGTTGTTATGCCTGTTGATGAGACTGGTTGTTTTGATGACACTATCGTTAAAGATAAGCTTATTCCAAATGCAGAAGATTTTTTAGGTCGTCACATCTTTAAATCAAACGATGATTTAATAGAGCTGATGGGAGATGCAGTACTTAAAGTTTCTAAGTTCACTCACTCATACCCACACTGTTGGCGTTCACATACACCACTTATCTTTAGAGCAACAAGACAGTGGTTTATCTCTGTAGATGAAAAGCCTGAAGGTCAAGACGATACACTTAGAGACATTGCACTCAGCGAAATAGAGAAGACTCTTTTTGTTCCTGAAACTGGAAGAAATAGACTCAAGTCTATGGTTGCCAACCGTCCAGATTGGTGTATAAGCCGTCAACGTGATTGGGGAGTTCCTATCGCATTTTTTAGAGTAAAAGCGACAGGTGAAGTTATCTTTGATGAGAAAGTTTTAAACTTTACTGCTATGGTTTTTGAGATGCAAGGAAGTGATGCTTGGTACTCAATGCCAACAGAGCACCTACTCTACCCTGGTTCTGGATATAAAGCTGATGAAGTAGAAAAAGTTAGCGACATTTTAGATGTTTGGTTTGACTCAGGTTCAACTTGGAACTCAGTTCTAAAGTCTCGTAACTATGATGCTGGTAAATACCAAGCAGATCTTTATGTAGAAGGAAGTGATCAACATCGTGGTTGGTTCCAATCTTCACTTTTTCTCTCTGCAGCAGTTGAGCACAAAGCACCATATAAAGGTGTTTTAACTCACGGTTTTACGGTTGATGAAAAAGGCGAGAAGATGTCTAAATCTAAAGGCAATGTTATCGCACCAGATAAGGTTCTCAAAGAGTACGGAAGTGAAATCCTGCGTTTGTGGGTTGCATCGTCTGATTATCAAGGTGATTTAAAAATCTCTCAAGGAATTTTAAAGCAAATAAGTGAAAACTATAGAAAACTAAGAAATACATTTAGAATTATGCTTGCAAATATCAACGACCTTGAAACGCTTACTCCATATGAAGAGATGGGTGAACTTGACAAGTGGATACTCGATGTATCATCAAAAGTTTTTGCAGATGTACATAAATCATTTTCTAATTACAACTTTGTTCACGGTATGAGCACACTTAACAACTACATTGCGAATGAGTTAAGTGGTATGTACATAGATATGACAAAAGATTCTCTCTATTGTAATGCACAAAACGACCCAAGACGTATGGCATCTCAAAGTGCTATGGCTATCATCACAAAATCTCTTCTACTTCTTATGGCACCTGTATTAACTTATACTGCTGATGAGATTATTGAACACGCTCCAGCAGTTATCAAAGGAGAAGCTGAATCAATTTTTGATTTGGTATATGAGGCAATTGAACCGGTTGAGACAAATTTCGACGCTGAGTATATGGATAAAGCTCGTGAAGGTTTTGGTACAGTTGTAGATAAACTCAAAAAAGAGAAAGTGATTAAAAGCACTTTAGAACTTATAATCTACACAGAATCAAAAATTGCTCTTGATATGAATAGCATTGATGCTGAAGATTGGTTTGTTGTATCTGGTGTTTTTGAAGACAAAACAGATGAAGAAATTCTTGGTAATTTTAAAATTGGTGAAGATACATTTAGTATTGCAAAGGCAACACAACATAAATGTCCAAGATGTTGGAAATACCAAGCAGAGTCAGAAGACTCTACATGTAAACGCTGTGAAGATGTTATTGCTAGTCAGGCTGCAAATTCAAACAGTACTATCAACTAATGGAAAACAACTTGCTTCATTTCACAGAACCAGTTTCACTAACATTTATCGGAGCATCTATTGCTCTGCTATTTGTACTTATTGGGATTGGAATCTACTTAGTTAAAAAATTCAAATAAATACAATACTTACTTCTATACAAACACTCTTTTATCTTAGCACTATTTCTTTATAATTTTTATCACAAAACTTCAAGAGCATCCTTATTTAGTAATATTTTCATGCCTATAGAAAACGATTTCCCACAAATTTAATGCTATAATACTCTAAAAAAACAATAATTAGGCTATTGAGTTAAGGATTTTTATGAGTATTTGCCATCTATATGATAAACAAGAATATGCTCATATTCAAAGTTTTTTAAACACCTTTCAAGGGAGTACATCGTTACAGATAGAGAGTATAAAATCCCTTCAAGAGCATGAAGCTTACATTATTGAATTAAACGAGGTAAACAAAGAAGTTTCACTCCAAATCAAACGACTTTTTGAAGATAAGAACCAAGCTCTCATCTACTTTATAGTGCCTAAATCGCACTCCCTAATGTTTTTTCAGCTTACATACCTCATAGGTGCAAAAGATCTTATAGCACAAAGTCAAGACCCAAAAAAGATTATCAAAAAGATAATTTCAGATAAAGAAAAACATATCGAATATATTTTTGAAAATTTTCTTGGAAAAGAAAATATAAAAAATAATAACTATCTATTTTACAATAATATGGAACTTGAAAAAATCACTCCAAGTTTGTTACAGCTTTTTAAATGTGAAGATGTTCATGAGTTTAAAGAAAATATTCTTAATCAATTGGATATTAAAAAACTACTTAATGAAGATAGAACTTTTGAAGTAATCATCCAAAACCTTTACCATAAAGATGAGTCTTATACGATTAAGACTCTCTCATTTTTAAATAAAAAAATAATATCTTTTACAAAAAATATTATTTCAGAAAAAAACCTAGCTTTTATATCAAGTCGTGCCACTTTTATAGAGTTACTCAAAGACAAACATATTCAAAACTCAATTGTCAAAAATAAATTATCTGCAATGAGCATTAATATTAAAAATCTCGATACCATAAAAAATAGTTTGAGTAGCATTGATTTTGAATATCTTATGCTTGATTTTTTATCCTATATGGAATCGATTTTAGAGAAAAAAATAATTTTTTCAGAGCTAGAAAAAGATTTTTATGTAGTTTTGTTTGAAAATATAACAGATGAAGAAAGAAAAGAAATCACAAGTAATTTCAATACTAAAATGCTTAAATATATTTCAGAACAAGACAATAAACCTTTTTTAGACATCTATACACTAAGCTTGAGTATTGTACCTTTTGATGAGATACTCTCTACCTTAGAAAATATCTTTTTCCAAAGAATATCCTATTCTGAAGAGACTGCTTTTAATATCATCCATACGAGTAATATCCAAAATGTTATTAGTGAAAAGACTTTACTTGAACAGACATTTAAGTATGGTACATCACTTAAACTGCTCAATATTTATAAAGGTTTAGTAATTAAAACTAAATCAAAAATTCTTAAAGTCACACAAGATACTATCTATGTACAATTTGAAGCATTACAGGGTGTAGTAATCGATTTAGAAAGAGAAACAATTTTACAAGCACCTAGTTTTATTCAAGATATTCAAGCTAAGGTAAAAGTTATAGACTTGCATAAAAAGATTGCTGTCTTAGAAAAATTTCACTTTTTAAAAACAAATTTAAATGCTCGCCAATACTCTAGAGTCACAATGGCAAACTATACACCTGTCTCAGTGCGTTTTGACAATGGCACACTAAGTGGTTCTGTCATTGATATATCTATAAAATCAATAGCAATTAAGACAAAATATACTGATCAAGTAAGAAGTATAAAAGGGCAAACTGCTCGTTTGACATATAATATTCCAAGTAACAAATCAGAAGATGGCTATTATAGTGTCTCTCTTGATTGTATTATCACAGCTACAACTATGCAAGATACTGACAATAACTGTAAATTAATATGTCTTTTAGATGAAGAGACTCATGATATCTCTCATGTTATGGAGTTTATTTACGAAAGACAAAAAAATCTTATTATTGAACTGAAAAAAATATCTAAATTAAATTAACAATTTTCTAGGTATCCCTTTCACTTTTAAATAGACTTGCTATACTTTCACATGAAAAAAATAATCTCTGATATACATAATGCAGTACAAAACAGTAGAAAAACAATAGAATTTCTTATACAAAATAGTTCTTGGAGATGGATGCCAGACTATCCAATTTGCGTTGTTAATGAAATAACTCGCATAAAAGATGAAGAAAGCCTAAAGAGTTTACAAGCAATTAACTTTTTTAATTCGGAAGGTTTTTCAAAAAATGAGTATACAAAAAAAGAGTTAGACTACCTTCACTCAAATATAAGCTCAGCCATTAAAACTGCTTATTGTCTATGTTTAAAAGAAACACAAGAAACAAACTATGTTTTTGCACCAAAATTTGAACATGATAAATGGAAGAAAGTACAAGACCAAGGAAACTTTGAAGCCCTACTTGAATACTCAAAGTTTATAGATACTCATACAAGTGTTGAGATAGAGACTACACTACGCGATATCATGCGAAGTGCTAAAGAGATACCTTCACTCAAAGCTATAGGTTTTGCATGGATAGTAACCCTCCCAAAAACAACAAAAATTACAGATATTTTAGAACACTATTTTTTAGATAATCATATATATGTTGAACAAGGACGAAAGATTACTTATATTGCATGGAGTGATAGACTAGCAGATATAAATATGAGACACTTCGTTAATACTCCTTAAATATACATTTGGTTATAATCTCTTTTATTAATATTATAGATAGGAAATCTAGTGATTACATTAAAAGAAGCTCTCACATTAAGTAAAGAAGAACTAAATAAATTTAAAGAAGATTTAAAATCTAAAATCGAAGCACAATCTGAGCTAAACGCATATATAGATGTGAACAATATTGGAGATGGCATCCCTATCGCTATCAAAGACAATATTCAAGTTAAAGACTGGTCTGTTACATCTGGTTCAAACATCCTTCAAGGTTATATCGCTCCTTACAATGCAACTGTTATTGACAAACTCAAAGAAGCCGGTCTTTCTCCATTTGGTCGTACAAATATGGATGAGTTTGCAATGGGTTCAACTACCGAGTCAAGTTTCTATGGTAAGACTCTTAACCCTGTAAACGCAGGACATGTTCCAGGTGGAAGTTCAGGTGGAAGTGCTGCTGCAGTTGGTGCTGGACTTGCAATCGCTGCACTTGGATCTGATACAGGTGGCTCTATTCGTCAGCCTGCAGCTTATTGTGGAATAGTAGGAATGAAGCCTACTTACGGTCGTGTTTCTCGTTATGGTTTAGGTGCTTATGCTTCTAGTCTTGACCAAATAGGTCCAATGACACAGAATGTCGAAGATGCCGCTATTTTATATGACATTATTGCAGGTTCAGACGAGAAAGACTCTACAAATGCAGGTATGGATGATAAGGTTACACCTAACTTAAACGCGAGTAGAAAACTAACTATTGCTGTTTTACCAAAGTATCTAGATAATGCAAGTGCAGATATCAAAGAAGCCTATGAAAAAGCAACTCAAGCACTTAAAGATGCAGGACATACTATTGTTGAAAAAGAGATAATGGATGCCAAGTTTGATATCTCAGCTTACTACATCACAGCTACGGCTGAAGCTACTACAAATCTTGCTCGTTATGATGGCATCCGCTATGGAAACCGTGTTGAGGGTAAAAACCTAGAAGACACTTTTGTTCAAACGCGAAGTAATGGTTTTGGAGATGAAGTAAAACGCCGTATCATGCTAGGAAACTTTGTTCTCTCAAGCGGTTACTATGAAGCATACTATGTGAAAGCACAAAAGACTCGTCACATTATCAAAGATGAGTATGCAAAAATCTTTGAAGAAGTAGACTTAATTCTCTCTCCTGTTGCTCCGACAGTTGCACCAAAATTTGGTGAGCTTGCATCTCCTATGGAGATGTACTTAAGTGATATCTACACTATTTCAGTCAATCTTGCAGGACTTCCAGGTCTTTCACTTCCTATTATGAAAAATGAAAACGGAATGCCTGTGGGACTTCAACTCATCGCAAAAGCATACGATGAACAAACACTTTTTGATGGTTCCCTCTCTCTAGAAAACGCCGTAGGATACAAGGCTTAATTCCCATTAATAAGCTACACTATTGAAGATTTCAACTCTTTGGTAGTGGCGTTTATTCTACTATTTTAAAAATTATCTATTTCTCCTTACACTCCTTGCAATCGTCATTTTAATAGACTCCTTAACCTTTTTTTAACAAGAAAATAGCTATAATCGCGTAATTATCTTATCCCTTAAGGAACCCCATGAGAATTCGTAAACGCGCACTTACATTTGAAGATGTATTATTAGTACCACAATATTCTGAAGTATTACCAAAAGAAGTATCACTAGAGAGTAAACTTACTCGTAACATTAGCCTCAAAATTCCTATGGTTTCTGCTGCTATGGATACGGTTACTGAGTACCGTGCAGCAATTGCTATGGCAAGACTTGGTGGAATAGGAATTATCCATAAAAACATGGATATAGAAGCACAATGTAAACAAGTCAAAAAGGTGAAGAAGTCAGAAAGTGGAATTATTATTGATCCAGTTTTTGTACATCCAGATGCAACCTTAGCTGAAGCTGATGCACTTATGGGCGAGTATAAGATATCTGGTGTTCCTGTTGTTGATGGACACAATAAACTCCTAGGAATCTTAACTAATCGTGATATGAGATTTGAAAAAAATATGCGTAAACGTGCTGATGAAGTAATGACAAAAATGCCATTAATTACGGCAAAAAAAGGAATCTCATTAGATGATGCTGCAGATATTATGCACCAGCATAAGATTGAAAAGCTTCCTATTATTGATGATGAAGGATTTTTAAAAGGTCTTGTAACTATTAAAGATATCAAAAAACGCATAGAGTATCCAAACTCAAACAAAGATGACTTTGGGCGTCTTGTTGTTGGTGCAGCCATTGGTGTTGGTCAGTACGATCGTGCAAAAGCACTTGTTGATGCTGGTGTAGATGTTTTAGTACTTGACTCTGCACATGGTCACTCTAAAGGAATTCTAGATACAGTTCGTAAAATTAAAGAGACTATGGAAGTTGATATCATTGCTGGAAATATTGCAACAAAAGAGGCTGTTGAAGCTCTTATTGAAGCTGGTGCAGATGCGGTTAAAGTAGGAATAGGACCTGGTTCTATTTGTACAACTCGTATTGTGGCTGGTGTTGGTGTTCCTCAAATTTCTGCTATTGATGAGTGTGCTGAAGCTGCTCGTCCACATGGTGTTCCTGTTATCGCTGATGGTGGTATCAAATACTCAGGTGATATCTCTAAAGCACTTGCTGTAGGTGCATCATGTGTTATGGCTGGGTCACTTCTAGCAGGTACAGAAGAGTCTCCTGGTGATACAATCATGTTTCAAGGTCGTCAATATAAATCATACCGTGGTATGGGTTCAATTGGAGCTATGCAAAAAGGTTCAAATGACAGATACTTCCAAGAAGGAACTGCTGCTGATAAACTAGTTCCAGAGGGAATTGAGGGTCGTGTACCATTTCGTGGTTCAATTGCTGGAATCGTTCACCAAATGATGGGTGGACTTCGTGCATCTATGGGATACTGCGGAAGTGAAACAATAGAAATGTTCTGGGATAAAGCAGAGTTTGTAGAGATTACATCTGCTGGGCTTAAAGAGTCTCATGTGCATGATGTTATTATTACTCAAGAAGCACCAAACTATCATGTTTAATTAGATAAAAGAGTTTTCTCTTTTATCTGTAAATATAATACCTCTCTAAAACATTATGAAACAAAACTTTAAATACTAGTTTAAGTCATTGTTTTATCTTTAGGAAATAGAATGAATAAAGTAAAATATGCTGGATTTTGGATTCGTTTTCTAGCCTCATTTCTTGACACCTTTTTATTAGCACTTCCAGTTGCTATAGTTATCTATTTTCTCAGTGATGGTACTTGGTTTGACTTTAGTCAATATCAACAAAATATTCAATATGCACTCAATGGTAATGCTACAAAAGCACTTACATCACAACCTCAAGTTTCACTCAAATGGGAACTTCTTTTTGAGATAGCAGTTCTTTTGGTCACAATTTTATTTTGGAAAAAAAGTAAGGGGGCGACTCCTGGTAAGAAATTTGTTAACATTAAAATTGTTGATGCAAAAACCCACTGCGATATTGACACAAAACAAGCAATTACTCGCTCTCTTGGATATATAGCTTCTATACTTGTACTTATGATTGGATTTTTGATGGTAGCTTTTAGAAAAGATAAACGAGGACTCCATGATATGCTTGCAGGAACTATAGTAATTTATGAATAGAGAGAGGAGACTACTCCTCAACTATAAAAAAACTATCTACACTTATATTTTTAAATGCGGCATTTAAGGAGGTAAAGAGTTGTGGATACTCTTGCTCCATTTTATTGAGCATAACTTTCATATTTGCTCTTGCATGTGGCATTTTCACATCAAAACGCATAGCTGGACAAGCTTCGTCACCTATTGCTTCTATTTCATTATCTTGTACAAATGCAGTAAGCTGGCGTTCTCTCATCTGAATAAGTGGACGAATGACTACTAAACCATTCTCTGCTGTGTATCTTGGTGCTAAAGAACGCATCTGACCATTGTATATGAAGTTCATAAAAAAACTCTCTGCAGCATCATCCATATGATGACCAAGAGCAACTTTGTTACAACCTAACTCTTTGGCTACACTATAAAGGTATCCACGTCTCATACGAGAAAAAAAGCTACAAAAAGAGGAGTTCTTACGGATTTTATCTTTTGCGAGTTCATATGTTTGTGTATCACGGATTATATGCTCTATCCCATACTCTTTACAATGAGCAGATAGCTTATCAAAGTTCTCACCCATCCCATAAGATACAGTTACAGCAACAAACTCAAACTTAAATGGGGCACGACGTTGTTGTTCTTTCATCGCATGAATCATAGTGAGTGAATCTTTTCCACCACTAAGTCCTACGAGAATTTTATCACCCTCTTCTATGAGTTTAAACTCGGCATTTGTTTTACCAAGTTTTGACATAATTTTTTTAGAGAGTTTAATCGACAAGCTTATCTACCATTTTCATTACAAATTCAGCACTTATAATTGCACTTGATTCCATAAATTCATCAAATGAAAAACTTGCATCTGTATCAGCAGTATCGCTTATAGCACGAAGAATAAAGAATGGAACATTTAAAGCATTGCAAACTACAGCGACACTTCCACCCTCCATCTCTAATGCATCAGCATTAAAATACTTTACGATGTTTGCTTTTACCGCCTCATCATGTACAAACTGGTCACCTGTAGCAATAATTCCCTCTTGTACAGTTTTGCCTAATTCACTTGCAACCTCTTTTGAGAGTGCAATAAGTTTTTGATCAGCTTCTACAAAAACTGAGCCACCAGGAACAAAACCCATAGGATGACCAAATGCTGTGATATCTAAGTCATGCTGTGAGAGTTTACTTGCAACAATTAAGTCCCCAATTTTTAAACTAGGATTAATTCCACCAGCTACACCAGAGAACAGAAGTTTTTCACATCCAAAATACTCAATCATAGTAGCAGCAGTTAAAGTTGAAAACACTTTCCCTATTTTAGAGTAAGCGATTACAAGTTCAGAGCCTTTATAGTTTGCTTGATAGTAAGTATTACCAGCATATTCTATTGTTTTGTACTCACCTACAATTTTAAGTATAGGTGCAATTTCTTCTGGCATTGCACCCATAATTGCTATTTTTTTCATATTTTTCCTTCGTATAATATATTTATCAACCAAATAGTTAAAATATGGTTGTGTGTTCTTAAAGACTCATAGTTTTCACAAAAGCTAATAATAAACAGGTTTCTTTCCTTTTTGGACTTTGGTACCAGCACATAAAACGTCTTGTATTAGCTTTATAAAATCATCTATAGGATGCTAAGGAGAAACTGATAATTTCTACCTTTTATAATACGAAGCTATGAGATCTAAATTAAACTAACTACAAGAGGTGTATTATGTATTACGTTGGAATTGATGTTGCAAAAGAAAAGCATTATGTGTGTATCTTGGATGATACTAATGAATTTACTGTTAAACCATTTTGGATATATTCAGATGTACTTGGTCTTAGAGAGCTGCTAAAGAGATTGGCTGATATCTCACTCAATAATGACGACTTCATTATAGGAGTAGAATCAACTGGTGCATTTAGTGAAAATCTTTATGAGTATATCACTGATGCTGATTATAAAGTGATACTTCTAAATTCTTATCAAACTGCAAAGTATAGAGACTTTAGCACAATGAGAAAGATTAAAAATGATGCTATTGATGCATATGTTATCGCTGAACTTTTATCTAGTAATAAATATAAAGAGAGTCATATTAGTAGTGATGATTATCATTCCTTAAAAGTTCTTGGAAGATTAAAGCGTTCTTTGGATGATAAGATAAAGACTATCAAGAGAGAAATATCTACAGTGATGGCTACAATAAACCCTGAGATAACTTTAGTATTTAAAAATATATTTACTAAAACAGCTCTCGAAATCATTAAAGTCTATCCCACGGCAGTGGATTTATCAAAAGCTATGCCAAAAAAGTTGACTCGGTTATTTCGACATATTCAAGGTAACAACTTTAGTGATGAAAAGGCTAAGTATTTAATAGAGCTTGCCAAATCTTCTATCTATGCTGGTCGTGCTAATGAATCAAGAGCTTTAATGATTAAGACAAATATTATACCCTCAAGGGGCACCTCGAGATATTAGAGCTTTTAAGTCAAGAAAAGTTTGAAATTGAAGCTAAAATAAATGCTTTAATCGAATCTGGAATATCTAAAGAGCTTGATGCACCGATTGAAAATCTCAAATCTATTCCTGGAGTAGCTGATAAAACTATTGCAGCTATACTTGGAGAATGTGGTGATTTAAGAAGATTCTCATCTGCTAAAGCTTTTATTGGTTATTTAGGTCTATATCCTACTCAATATCAATCTGGTAACTCTTTATCTGTTGGTAAACTTGCAAAGCGTGGTATCTCAATAGCTAAACATGCTCTTTATATGGCAGCCGTATCTTCTGTTCTTCATAATTATGAACTGAGAAAAATCTTTAGAGATAAAGTATCATCTGGAAAGAGTAAAAAAGAAGCCTTGATAATTATTTCTAAAAAATTAGCAACTATTATGTACTCTATATTTAAATACAACACACCTTATAATTCTAGGAGAGTTCTAGTCTCTAAATGACATTAAAATGGTTAGTTTTAACACTTGTGAAAACAATGAGTTTTTAAGGAACACAACCAAATAATATAAGCTTTTATACAGTGCTTATACCTTTGTATTTGATCATATGAATATTTAGTTTTTTCTAAATACTCAAATAATGAAACACATTATCTATGTCTATAAAAAATAGCTACTCGTTTAAGCTATTCTTTATAGGATGGTTTAATAAAATTCAATTGATTACAAATAATAAGTTATATTTCGAAAGTTTGTATTGTATGTTTATATAGGGGGAGTTGATTCTTAATCTTTCCACTACTCTCAATTAAACAGCTTCCACCCCAAAAACCAAGTCCGTCTTCAAAACCGACTCTATTTACAAAAATAAGCTCTGCAGAACACTCACGAGCAACTGTTTTGATGATGGAGTACCATTTATCTTGTATATCAAGACCATCTTCATTAAACCCTCGTGCAGGAGAAGCAACAAGAGCTAGAATGAAATCTGGATTTTCACCAATCAGGTCCTTATGTACACTCTCATGCCATAAATCTTCACAAACAAGCATAGAAACCTTTTTATCTACAACCATAAAGCTTTCAAAAACATTACCTGCTTCAAAATATCTTGCTTCTTCAAACATTCCATAGTTTGGAAGATGGACTTTGTTATGTATACTTAAGAGTTCACCTTTATGAAAATAGAGTGCTGCATTACGAAAATATTTTCCATTACGAATTGCAGCACCAAGAACAATATCGATTTTTTTACTTAATTCTTTTATCTCTAAAAGTTCTTCTATATGCCATGCATCTTCATGCAGTTTATCTTGTAAGGAGTAACCATTAAGAGCGAGTTCTGGAAATACAACGAGATTACTTTCAGCTTCTACTTTTTCAATTACACCAATAACATACTCTAAATTAGAGCGATTAAGTTTTGGCGCATTTTGAACAAGTGTTACTCTCATTTATGAGCAGATCTCTTCTTTGACTGCTTCAAGAGAAGCCATATCAGAGATATTTAAAGTTTTTAAATCTTTTGCAATTCTTCGATTGAGCCCTTTCAATGTAACACCATTTCCAAACTCTATTGCCATATCAACAGTTTCAGCTATTGCCAAAATTGATTGTTTATACTTTACAGGTTTAACTAATTGATCTTTTAAAAGTGAAACTGCATCAGCTTTTGTGTTATATGGAGCAGTCGTAACATTTGATATTACAGGTGCACAAAAGTTATCTTTAACCATTTTTTCCATTAATTCAGCAAGTGGTTCTTGAGCAGGCTCTAGAAGAGCACAATGAGAGGCTACTGACATATCTAAAAGAAGTGCTCGTTTTGCACCAGCATCTTTAAAAGTTTGTTCTAAAGAGACTAAATCCGACTTCATCCCTGCTACAACAAGCTGTCCATCTTGATTATAGTTTGCTGGCCAAACTTTTTTACCTTCGTTCTGTGCTTTCTCACATACTTTTTCTACAGTTTCATCATCAAGACCAACTAAAACCATCATTCCCGCTTCAATTGAATCACATGCAGACTGCATATATGCACCGCGTTTATGTACAAGCTCTACAGCATCAACATAATCAATAGCACCTGATGCAGATAAAGCTGAAAATTCACCAAGAGAATGTCCTAAAAAAAGTTCTGCTTTTACATCAGGACAAGCATCGCTGAAAAGTTTATAAGCAATCATTTGTACTAATAATATAGCTGGCTGAGTATATGCAGTTTGTCCAAGTTGTTCGTTCTCTTCAAAAATCAATTTTTGAAAATCAACACCTATTCTTTCACCAGCTTTAAGAAACATCTCTCTTGCTATTTCACTATTGTTATAAAAGTCTTGTCCCATTCCAACTGCCTGACTTCCTTGTCCTGCAAAAATCATTGCTATTTTATTCATTTATTCCCCTTATAAATATTGTTTATTATCAGCTATTTTTTTTCTTAATGTATTTCTATTAAGTCCTAATTTATCAGATAAACGTAACTGTGATTTGAATTTTTGAAGTCCTGACCGAATAAGAGGAACCTCATATAAATAAAGAAAATTTCTATAATCGCTGTTAGAACCTAATTTTGGTTGTAAATAGTTTTGTATTATATCCATCAATTCAACATCTTTAATATCTTGTAGTAAATAATGAATCATGACTTGTCTTTTTAACGACAAAGCGTTTTGAGTAAGATCAGGAACAAATTTTTCAATTTTAAATGCTTCATTTTTCCCAAATAACACAGAAGCTTCTTGTGTAAATTTTTCGATTAGTAAAGTAATATCCGCTTGTCTATCTTTTAATGGTGGAATGTCAAATTTGATACTAAATAAGTCATCTATGTATTCATTACTAAAGGATTGTCTTGAAGTTGCCACAACTCTTGTCGAATGTATAACAATAGCATCAGTAAGGCGTTTTAAATTAGGAGAGTTATCTATATTGGTGATAATAACTTCTCTAGAACTTTCTAATGTAGTTAAAAGCTCTTCATAGTTTGATGCATCAATAACAGGTGCATCAGGAAGTATAAAACATGCTAGGCTCTCTTTACCTACGCCAACCTCACCCATGATAAGTGCATTGACTGTAAGTGTTTTTAAAAGAGTAGCTGTTTTCTTTGCTTGATAAGATGCTTCGGATGCAGTTATAAAACTAGTGACATCCACAGCCTGTACCACAACTCTCGCCTTCTGCTGGTTTGTTTTCAACAGGCATGCCAGTCATTGCTTCTTCCGCAGATGCCTCACGGATATTGTTTATTGATACACTGAACATTAAATCTTTTCCAGCCAATGGATGATTAAAGTCTATTACAACAGTATCAGCAGCAATCTCTTTAACAGTAACTTGAACTGTACCACCATCTTCACCTTGACCATAGAGTGTCATTCCTAATTCTAAATCTATTCCAGCGAACTGATCTGCAGGTACTTCTTGAGTTGCATCTGCATTGTATTCACCATAAGCGTCTGCAGGTTTTACAAGGATGTCAGCTTTTTCACCAATTTCCATGTTAACAATCCCATTTTCTAAACCAGGAATAATTTGACCTTTTCCGAACATAAATACTAATGGAGCTCCACCAATATTACTATCTACTACCTTGTCTCCATCTTTAACTTCGTACTGGATAGATACAATTTGATTTGCCTCAATTGCCATTTTATTTCCTTTATTATTTAATTTATTTTGGGATTTTAACATAAAAAGCTATTCTCTAGCTGAAAATCTTTTTTCCAAAACTTATTGTAAGTATTTTCTCGCCTTATCTGCTTCTTTAGAATCAGGGTATTTACTGATAATCGCTTCATAAAAAGAATTAGCATGAGAAGTATCTCCTGTCTTTTCCATAGATATTGCCGTGTGTAACATTAAAGTTGGCATATATGATGCCTTTGAATATAAAGAAGAACTTTTTTTAAAATACGAGATAGCATTAGAGTAATTTTTTCTTCTATAGTTCATTTCACCAATCATATAATGTGCATATGCAGGCTTATAATTATTTTTAATAAGAAACTCATAATCTTCTATTGCGTCTGTGTAGTATTTTTTATCAAAATTTCTTTTAGCTCGATTATAAACTTCTGCACTACTTAAAGATTTTGTATTAGATGATTCAGTAGTTGCTTTATGTGAACCTTTTAGCTCTTTGGATATTAAAGCTTTAAAAGTATTTACATCATTCACCAAACTATTAAATTCTTTTTTTGTGATATATTCTGAATTAATCTTATCTACTACTGATGAAATTTCACTTATAGTGCTTTTCATAACTTCAACATTCTTACTATTAGCTTCTACAATTTCACTTACTCTCTTATCATACTCATCGCTTGTTTTGCTAGAAAGAGAATTTTCTTCATCTAATTTTTGTAAATTTATTTTATTGTTGTGTGCTTTTCTACTTAAACTTTCTATAATACTCTGTAATCCATCAATTCTTTCGCGTAAAGAGTCAAGTTCGTTAGCCTGATTATTGCTTTTTACAGAAACCTTATTTAATGTCTTTTTTGTTTCTAAAATAACTTTTTCGCTTGATGTTAGTCCGTAAGGGTTTGGACTATTAAGATCACCAGCACCAAACGCAGAAGGTTCAGCACTGATTAGTAGAGTTGGTATAGCAGTAAGTAGTAAAACTAAAGAACTGCATTTCATAGATTAAACTTATGGAAGAAGTTTAAAGTTAACACGACGATTTTTAGACCAGCACTCTTGAGTTTTATCACTACATACTGGATTACTTTCACCGTAACTAACCATAGATACACGAGAAGCATCTATACCTTCAGCAACAAGTGCTTTTTTAACAGCATCAGCACGTTTTAAACCAAGTGCGAAGTTATATTCATCACTTCCCCACTCATCACAGTTACCTTCAAGTTTAACACTATATGAACTTGCTTCACCTTTACCCATTGCTGCTGCTGCAGAAATTTTTTCTTGCATTTTAGCATCTACATCAAACTTATCAAATGCAAAATAAATTGCAGGTAGTTGGTTTTCAATATCTGACATACTCATCGCATTGCTTTGTGCATCAACCATACTATCGTCAACAGAAACGACTTCAGTTTCTACAACTTCAACTTCTTGAACTACTGGAGCTTGAACCTCTTGTGCGTTTGTATCAACAACTGGCTCTTTTGAACTACATCCACTAAAAACTAAAAGTGCTGTTGCAACACTTAAAAGTACTAAACTTCTCATATTTTCATTCCTTGCAATTTTAAATTGTATGATTATACCAAAATAAAAATAATTTACCAGTCCATTGACTGAAGTTTTCCATATTTAAGAGGAAATAAATAGTTTTTATTATGGTTTAATCGGATAATACCTATTGAGCTTTGAGATTTATAATTTTTTATAAAAATAATTGCATCACCGTCTCTTGAAAACCTTGGAAATTCATTTACTCCAACAGCTGTTAACCTTCGAATAAAATCTGTTTTTGTAGATATCAAATGTAAATTAAATGTATTATCACTAAAAGCATTTGAAGTCTCTCTTGATTTATAAACTATATACTCTCCATGAGCACTACAAGCAGAGTTGCTTCGTCCATAATAAACACGTTGTTCTATTTGATTCGTATTTAGTTTTTTCGAAAATACATTAGGATAACCTAATCTAGATGAAATAAAAACTATTGTATCCCTATTCATAAACTGTGCATTTACATCTATTCCACCATAAAATGTCTCGCGTTTATACTTTTGTGTTGTAGTGTTATATGTGTAAATGTCTGGTTGACCATCTTTTGCCATTGTGAGTAGTAATGTTTTTCCATCATCACTTACATCAGAACAAATCATCATACCATCAGAAGATAGAACACTTGTAACCTTAGATTTAGCTACATCTACATGCTTCAAAGTTGGAGTTAATCCATCTAAAGACGTATAATAAAAAGAATTTTGAGCTCTATTAGCCCATTTTGGAAAAACATTAAATCCTCCACTGATAATTACATGTTGATATGCAAGTGTATAATCAGCAATTACTATTTCACTTTTTTGTGGAGCAACAATTCTTGAAAATATCACTTTTCTTTTCATCCATTCCACAGAAGGCTCACCCATAAACTCATTGACATCATAAGCAATAGCATGTGATACAAACATAAATAACTTATCATTACTTACTTTATAACTCTTAGAAAAAACCTCTTTATCAGCATTTATTAATTTTAAAACAACACTTAAAGCACCGTTATCACCTTTTATCATACTGTAACGCAATACATAATTCATATCTTTATTTTCAACAACAACAGATGAATCATCATAGCTAGCTGTTCGATAATGTCTATCTACATTAAACAAAGATATAACATTCAAATCCGCTATAAGGGATTTAAAAAACTGCATTTTATATGTATCATTATATGATACAGAAGCATCTTCTACAGCTAAAGATGGAAGAGAGTCCACTTTTTTGATCACTTCAATTGTTGCATCACTTGCAAACGACAAACTTATTAACATAAATAAAGAAAAAATTATTTTCACATTTACTCCTTAGAAATCAGTATTACTATAGTTTTACTAGATTTATTTTCTGGGTTGATTGGGAATACGACACTTCTAAGTCTCTCTTTGATTTTATCTGCTTCTGCATTGAGAGCAATATTTTGTGAATATGTTAAGATTCTAAAATCAAGGACTTTACCAAGTGCATTTAACTCAATAACAGTCTTAATGCTATTCCCTTCTGAATTTGGTGGTACATTAAAATTTTGATAAACTATTGCTTGAATTTTAGCCAAATATTCATTAACCTCATTAGCTGTTGAAGCACTTTGCGAATCTTTTTTTGATTCTATTTTATCTATATTATCCGGTGTATCTGTAATAGACTTGACATTATTTGATTTTACTGTTTTTATTTTCTTTTGAATTTCTTGTAGGCGTTTTGAGTTAACAGGTTTTTTCTCTTTTTTAACTATTTTTTTGGTCCAAACATCACTAAACAAGTCATTGACATCTATATTTTTAGAGACTTCTTCTTGTTGAGTTTCAACAGGTAGGCTTTTTGCTTTTTTTTGTGGTTTAGTTGCTTTAACAGTAGGAACATCAAGTGAAATAGAAATGTATGTGTCTTTTTTCAAGGCAAATGTATTTATTTTTTTCACACTAAAAAGTGTAAAAATGAAAAGCAAGAATATACTTAAAAAAAGTGAAACGGATATAAAGCCGCTAATATAGAAATAATATCTATTCTTATCCATTTGTAGCTAATGAAACCTCAGAAAAACCTGCTTGTTTTACAGCAGCCAATATAGACATAACAAGCCCATAGTCTAATGTTTTATCTGCACTTATAAGAACCGTTGCTTTTTTATCTAACTTAGTTGAATAGAGTAAAAAATTGTCCATAAATGCATTTAGCAGATATGTATCTTTATTTATTTTAATATTCTTATCTTTATCTATTAAGATATGTACTGGAGGAATTTTTGAGAGTTGCTGTGTTGTAGAACCCTGTGGTAATTTAATATTTTCTTCAAATATAATATTTGGGGCAATAACCATAAGTATAGCTAGTAAAACAAGCATAACATCAACTAATGGTGTAATATTTAGCTCTGGTTTATCATCCCAATCATATATCATGAACCTAAACCTTACGAGCTAGTATCGCATCACTTTGCATCTGAATATAACTAACTATTTCAAATGATTTTCTTTTGAGTATCTGATGATAGGTATATGCAAAAATAGCAACAAAAATACCAGCTGCAGTTGCTATGAGGGCATCTGATACACCACTCGAAATAATAGACATACTACCACTACTTTGTCCAATGTGCGTAAATGTATCTAGGATAGAAACAACAGTACCAAATAAACCAATAAAAGGTGTAGTAGAGGCAAAAATTGAAAGTATAGACAAGCCTTTTGTTGCTTCTTTTGTTGCAGCTAATAATCCTAAGGCTAAAACTTCTTTTGAAACACTGTTACTGGTCTTGATAAAATTGTTTAAAAAAGAGTTTTCACTAACTGTGCTTGATCCCATTAATAATGATTCGAGGGAATCACTTTCTTTGCTTAACCAATTGTTTAATGAAAAATAGCGATAAAAATAAACCCAATTTAGAACTATAAAGTATATTGACAATAATGCCAATACACCAATAGTAACTGCATGACTTTTTAGATAAAAATCAATTAAATTATTAATCATGTACTATATTAGTTTTTGAGCAGCTGATTCTATTCTAGCAGAAACAGTAGCAATTGCAGAACTCGAGTCCGCAACATCTGAGATAAGTTTTTTAGCCTCATCAAGTGCATCAGCAATTTCAGACTCATTATTACCACGTATAGGTGCAGCACCTTCTACTAAAATAATAACTTTCTCCTCATCAACTTGAACAACACCCCAGTTGATTACAATAGCTTCAACTGATTTATCATCTTTTTCGACATCAACTACACCGGCTTCTAACAATGTTGTTAGAGAAGCATGTCCAGCTAAAACACCGAATTCTCCCTCTTCACCAGGAAGAACTACACTAAGGGCTTGACCATTAAAGATCTCACCATTAGGAGTTAGGATTTCAAGTTTAAATGTATCCATTATAGTCCTTTAGTAAGCATTATGCTTATTTGTTTTTCTCATGTTTTGCAAGAGCTTCATCCATACCACCAACCATGTAGAATGAATTTTCAGACATATGGTCGTAATCACCATTAATAATGCCTTTAAATCCAGCAATAGTATCTTCAAGTTTAACATATTTACCAGGAGCCCCTGTAAATACTTCAGCAACAAAGAATGGTTGAGAAAGGAACTTCTCAATTTTACGAGCACGTTCAACAACATTTTTATCTTCTTCAGAAAGTTCATCCATACCAAGAATTGCAATAATATCTTGTAAGTCTTTATATTTTTGGAGTGTTTGTTGAACACCACGAGCAACACCATAATGTTCTTCACCTAAAATTTGTGGATCAAGTAATCTTGAAGTTGAATCAAGTGGATCAACTGCAGGATAAATACCTTTTTCAGCAATTTTACGGTTAAGTACTGTAGTCGCATCTAAGTGAGCAAATACAGAAGCTGGAGCCGGGTCAGTTAAATCATCTGCAGGTACATAAACAGCCTGAACTGAAGTAATTGAACCATTTTTAGTTGATGTAATTCTATCTTGTAATGCACCCATTTCACGAGCTAAAGTTGGTTGGTAACCAACAGCTGAAGGAATACGTCCAAGAAGTGCAGACATTTCTGAACCTGATTGTGCAAAACGGAAAATGTTATCAACAAACATCAATACGTCTAGTTTTTTCTCATCTCTAAAATATTCAGCCATTGTAAGACCTGTTAAAGCGATACGGTTACGTGCTCCTGGAGGCTCAGACATTTGACCGTAGCACAGTGCAACTTTATCAAGTACATTCGAATCTTTCATTTCATAGTAAAGGTCATTCCCTTCACGTGTTCTTTCACCAACACCAGCAAATACTGATAAACCATCGTGACCATGAGCAACATTGTGAATAAGCTCCATGATAATAACTGTTTTACCAACACCAGCACCACCGAACAATCCAACTTTACCACCCTTTGCATAAGGAGCAAGTAAATCAACAACTTTGATTCCTGTCTCAAACATTTCAGTAGTAGTTGATTGATCAACTAATGGTGGTGGAGCACGGTGAATTGACCATGTTGGTGCATCTTCAACTTGATCACCACCGTCAATTGTTTCACCAATTACATTAAAAATACGTCCAAGTACTTTTTCACCAACTGGAACTTTAATAGGAGCACCAGTAGCAGTAGCATCCATACCACGTACTAAACCTTCACTCATATCCATTGCAATCGTTCTAACACGGCCATCACCTAAGTGTGCTGCAACTTCTAATACTAGACGGTGTTCATTTCCTTCTAGACTTACTTTAACTTCAATTGCTTCGTTAATTACTGGAAGGTATCCATCAAAATCAACATCAACAACAGGACCCATTACCTGGCTAATTTTTCCAATCATATTATTTTTCTCCATTATTTCATAGACTCTACACCACTGATTATTTCAATCAGTTCTGTAGTAATTGCAGCTTGACGTGCTTTGTTAAAATCAACTTTAAGCGATTTAACCATCTCTTTTGCATTGTTAGTAGCTGTATCCATTGCCTGCATACGAGCAGAATGTTCAGCAGCCACTGAATCAATTAAAGCATAGTACATGTTATAGCTAACATATCTATTGAGCAAGGCATCTAACATCGCCTCTTCATCCTGTGCTTCAACTTCTAACATAGAGCTATTTTCACTCTCATCACACTCAAAAGCATCTACATCAACAGGTAGTACTTTATTTACATGTAATTCTTGAGTTATCATATTTTTATACCCATTGTAAACAATGTGTAATCCATCTATTTTTCCATCTTTGTAATCTAAAATAGAAGTTTTGATGAATTCATCAGATCTTTCTTTATCTGGCTTTGAACTTAAATTTACAACAGAGTCAAACAATTCTATTTCGTTATATTTAAAAAATTCAATACCTTTTTTACCGATTCCACGTAAACGTACTTTTACATTTTGCTCTTTATACTCTTTTAAAAGTTTTTTAACAGCTTTAATAGTTTGAATATTAAAACCACCACAAAGACCTTTATCAGCAGTTACAAAGACTATGTCAACCATTTTTGGATTTTCAATCTTGCTAAAACAACGATTTTCAATTCCGCCAATCTTGCTACATTTTATACGTCCAGCTATTTCGGCAATTACCTGATTCATTTTTTGAGCATAAAGACGAGAGCGTTTTGCAAGCTCTTCTGCACGACGAAGCTTTGCAGTACTTACAAGCTTCATTGCACGTGTCGTCTTTTGAGTGTTAGAAACACTCTTAATCTGTCTTTGAATATCTTTCAAGTTTGCCATTAAATAATCCTTATGCTACTACGAAGCTAGCTTTGAACTCTTCAAGTGCTTTTTTTAGTAGTGCTTGTGTATCATCATCAATTTTAGATGCACTTCTAATGTTTTCAAATATTTGAGGATATGATGCTTCTATAAACGGATACATTTCTGCTTCAAAACGAACAACATTAGATGGATCCATATCATCTAAGAAACCTTCATTACCAGCAAAAATGATAGTAACTTGTTTCTCAACAGCAAGTGGAGAGAAAGGCCCTTGTTTAAGAACTTCAACCATTCTTTGTCCACGTTCAAGTTGGTTACGAGAAACTTCGTCTAAGTCAGATGCAAATTGTGCAAATGCTTGAAGTTCACGATACTGAGCAAGATCAAGTCTTAAAGTACCAGCAACCTGCTTAGTAGCTTTGATTTGAGCAGCACCACCAACACGAGAAACAGAAAGACCAACATTAATCGCTGGACGAACACCTGAGTTAAATAGATCAGTTTCTAGGAAAATTTGACCATCTGTAATTGAAATAACATTTGTTGGAATATATGCCGCAACATCACCCGCTTGAGTTTCAATAATAGGAAGAGCAGTTAAAGAACCTGCTCCATTTTCATCAGACATTTTTGCAGCACGCTCAAGTAAACGAGAGTGAACATAAAAAACATCACCAGGATAAGCTTCACGACCTGGAGGACGACGAAGGATTAGTGACATTTCACGGTATGCAACCGCATGCTTTGATAAATCATCATATACAATTAGACCATGTCTAGCATTGTCACGGAAGTACTCTCCCATAGTTACACCAGTGTATGGAGCTAAGAATTGTAATGCAGCAGCTTCAGCAGCAGTAGAAGATACAATGATTGTATATTCAAGTGCTCCGTGCTCTTCTAAACGACGAACTATTTGTGCAACTGTAGATTCTTTTTGACCGATAGCCACATATACACAAACAACACCATTTCCTTTTTGGTTGATAATAGCATCTACAGCAACTGTAGTTTTACCAGTTTGTCTGTCACCAATAATAAGCTCACGTTGACCACGACCAATTGGAACGAGTGCATCAATTGCTTTAATACCAGTTGCTAAAGGTTCATGTACAGATTTTCTGTCCATAATTCCAGGAGCTTTTTCTTCAACAAAACGAGTCTCAGAAGTCTCAATCGGACCTTTACCATCAATTGGCTCACCAAGTGCATTTACTACACGACCAAGAAGTGCATCACCAACTGGTACACGTAAAAGCTTACCAAGTCTCTTAACTGACATTCCTTCTTTTAAAGCATCACCAGAACCAAGGATTACAACACCAACACTGCTTTCCTCAAGGTTCATTACTAAACCTCTTGTTCCGTCTTCAAACTCTACCATTTCACCAGCCATAACATTACTAAGTCCGTAAACTCTTGCAACACCATCGGCATAAGAAACAATTTTACCTGTTTCATTGATATCAACACTTAATTCAAAGTTATCGATACGTTCTTTTATTATTGAGCTAATTTCATCAGCTTGAATCTTTGCTACCACTATTGTTCTCCTCTCTAAATTGCTTTAATTATATGTTCTATAATTTGACTATTGATTCTATCTTTAGAAAAATTAATTTCTACTCCAAGACCCTCAACTTCTACTTTTATACCATTGAAATCATTCTTTACAAATGTAAGTGATATTGTAGAATCAAATTTCTTACCTAAACCATCACTCAGTTCTTTTAATACAGAATCATTAATATCACTATCACTAGAGATAAGACCATTGTATGATTTTGTAGAGTTAGCAATATCTTTTTCTAATCCTTTTGCAATTGCAGGAATTAAATTAATACGCTTATTTTCAACTAAAAGCTTGATTAGGTTATTTATTTCATCAGATTTAGCAGATTTAACTGCTTCTAATAAAATATCTGATTTATCTTTAGCATTTACATCTGGGTTAGCAATAATGCTCACAAATTTGTCATTTTTAAATGACTCTGCTAAAGTTGAAAATATAACTGAAATATTTTCTATTGATGCTATATCAGAATTAGATTTTAAAGCTTTGATATATCTTTTTGCTATTAATTCTTCCATACTACGCAACCTTCTTCAAAATAATATTTGCCATAGTCTCTTTATCTAAGCTATCTGAGCTTTGATCTAAAGTTTCACAAAGTACATTTTCAACAACACCGCGAACCATTTTTCTTTGCTCAAAATCTTTTGATGATTTATCTTGACGCACTAATGCATCTAAATCAGCATCACAATTAGACATAATTTTATCATTGATAATTTTATTCTCTTTTTTTGCTGATACAGCCAAATCTTCTGCAAACTTTTCAGCTTCAGAAATTTTAGCTAATGCTTCTTTTTTTAAAGCAACTGATTCATCAAGTTTTTCTTGAACCTTTTTCAACTCACCAGCGATTGACTGAGTTCTTGATGCAAAGTATGCCTTTACTGGTTCTCCAACTAGATACCAAACAAGCCCAACAAATAACAAGAAGTTTACTGTACGTTGTACAATATCTGTCTCGCCATGCCCAGCTTCAGATGCTAATGCATAAGTTGACATCATTAGCATTAATACTAAAATTCTACTCACATCACATCCTTATATTTGACTAATTTTAGCTTTTACAGCTTCTTTAAAAACTGGAACTTGAGACATTAAGTCTGTAGTCAACTCTTCTTTAGATTGAGCAAGAGACTGCTCGAATTCTAAATACTCTTGTGCAAGTTCAGCACGTTTTGCTTCTAATTTACTCTCTGCTAATTCTTTAGCATCCGCGATAACTTTTTCTCTTAGGGCCGCAGCTTCTAGTTTAGCATTCATAATTATTGACTCTGCTTTTGCATTTAACTCGTTGATTTCATCATCATTTGAACCTATTCTATCTAAGTCCTTTTTGATGTCTTCATCGCGTTTATTCATATAAGCAAATAATGGATTATAAAGCCAACTATTTAAAACGGCTATAAGCGAAACAAATACAACAAATGTAATCAAAAGTAGTATTGGGTTTATATCTAACATAGCACCTCCTAAAAGTTGCGAAATTATACTATTTGTAAATTGAAAGGATAGTTAAATGAAGTATTAAATTTTAAAATTTCTTAGTTATTCTTTAATATGTGTTAAAAAGTTATCAATTTCTTCTTGAGAAGTAAATTCTAATGTTAATTTATTATGAGATATTTTATATTTAACATCTAAACAATCAAATTTCTCTTTTGTTGGAGCAAAATCATATGAAACTTGACTCTTTGATTCAACTTTAATAGGTTTTGTATCTTTTTTATTTTTAATCATAACTTCGACATCACGTACACTAAGTTTTTGACCAATGATAGAGTTAACCATAAGTTGCTGATCTTTTTCTTCTAATCCAACAAGAACTTTCGCATGTCCTGGTGTAATCTTTTTATCTATTAGTGCTTTTTGAGTTTTTGATGAAAGTTGTAATAAACGCAAGGTGTTTGTAATGTGTGTTCTGCTTTTATGTATTACGCTTGAAAGTTCTTCATGCGTATAATCATGTAGTTTTATTAGTTCACCATAAGCATCTGCTAATTCTACTGCATTCAACTCTTCACGCTGAATATTTTCAATGAGAGCAAACTGACGCATTCTTTGTTCATCTGAGTTTAAAACTATTGCACGTATCTCTTTTAGTTTTGCCAATTTGCTAGCACGAAACCTTCTCTCGCCTGCGATTAACACATAACCATCAATATCTTCAGTTACAACTATGGGCTGTAGTAAACCATCTTTTTTAATAGATTCTGAAAGCTCAAGTAGTAGTTCTTCATCGAATGATTTTCTTGGTTGAAAAGGATTTGGTCTTATCTCTTTTAAAGGTATTTCTAAAATCACATCACGATGAGTCCCTTCATTTTCATAAGCTTCATCCATTTCACCTAAAAGTGCGTCTAATCCTCTACCTAGTTTCTGTGTTTTCATTACTTCATTATCGCTTGTGCTAAATTTTGATAAGCAATAGACCCGCTTGATTTCACATCATATAAAATTGCAGGTTTACCAAAAGAAGGTGATTCTGCAAGCTTTACATTTCGAGGTACTACTATATATTTATTTTTACCATCTTTAAATAACTTACCCTTAAAGTGTTGGCGTAAATCAGCAAACACCTGCTTTGATAGATTGTTTTGAGAGCTATACATTGTCGGAACAAAGCCTTTTATACTTAACTTTGGATTAATAGACTTTCTTACAAGCTTTACAGTATTTAAGAGTTGGGCAAGCCCTTCAAGGGCAAAAAACTCACACTGAATAGGAATAATAACAGAGTTAGAAGCCGAAAGAGCATTTATTGTCATTGGCCCAAGTGCTGGTGGAGAATCAATAATAATGTAATCATAATCTTTTTGTATATTTGATATAGCACGCTTAAGAACTAACTCTCTTCCACTAGCTTTACTAGCATCATAGTACTCTTTTTCAATTCCAACAAGACCAATATTAGACGGAGCTAAATGGAGTGTTGGCAAGTCTGACTTTAAGATAATATCTTTTAATTTTTTTGTACCTATGAGTACATGATAAATGTTAAATTCATAATCATTTCTATGAAATCCTAGAGAGGTAGTTGCATTTGCCTGTGGATCTGAGTCAATGAGTAATACTTTTTTTTCAGCAACAGCAAGTGAAGCAGCTAAATTAACAGCTGTAGTAGTTTTACCCACTCCACCTTTCTGATTTGCAATTACAATTATTTCGCTCATCTTAGACTATACATCCTCTCACCATTAATACTCAAACTACCATCATTTTCTAGTATGGCTTCGTTTAAGCTTATTTTTTTATTATTTATATGTGTAAAATAATTTTTATTTCGCTCAAATTCTAACTTATATTTACTAAAAACTTGCTTCCATAAAACTTTTTCTTTCAGATTTTGAAAATATTTATTTAATAAGGAATATTTATCAATTTTAACATCTAAGGTAGCAAAGCCTTGAGGAGCATTGTTTAAATTTAAACCAAATCCACAGATAATATTTTCACCTTGAATATTTGTAATCATTCCGCCAATTTTCAAATTTTCTATGTAAAAATCATTTGGCCACTTTAACCAAACCTTTGAACCATATTCACAAAGTGTCTCTTTTAAAATGTGTGAAAAATATATAGATGCTGATTCTAGCTTTAAATCTTTTGGCAAACTATCTAAACTTAAAGAAAAGGAAACAAACAAGTTTCCTTTTACTCCTTCCCACTTATTGTCTCTACTACCGATTCCTTGCGTTTGAATATCACATGTAACAGCGATAGGAGAGCAAAACTTTTTATCTTTGAGTAACTCTTTAAGATAATTTTGAGTAGAGGGTAAAGTCTTAAGAGAGAGTATCTGCAATGGTCAATCTTTTTCCATTGATATATGAAAGTACATCCATCTCTTTTTTTGAAGCTGGCTGAACACTGTAAATACGTAAAGAACCTTTCAAACAAGCGACAACTATAGAGTCTTCATCAATTAAAATTATTTTACCAGCTGTAGTGTGTACTTCTTCATTCTCAAGTGAAATTTTTTTTAGCTTCAATCCACTTTTTAAGTAAATTCCTGGCCAAGGGGTAAATGCTCTATATTTATTATAGATTGTAACTCCATCGTCAAAAACTATTTCACCATCTGTTTTTACAATTTTTTTACAGTGAGAAGCTTTACTATCATCTTGTTTCTTAGGTGTAAAAGTTTCAAAGTTTGCTAAAACATTCAGTGTCAATTCTTTAGCTAAAAGTGTTAAGGCACTAAAAAGCTCTTCAACCATCATAGTTTTGTTGACCTCTAACTCTTGTATACTTAAAATATCACCCGTATCAAGGCCTTCTTCCATTAGCATTGCTGTAACACCCGTGCGTTTGTCACCATTAAGGAGTGTTTGTTGAATAGGACTAGCTCCACGATACTCTGGTAAAACTGATGCATGTAAATTGATACAAGGTGCATGATCAAGTACTGCTTTTGGAAGTATTTGACCATATGCCGCTACAACAATAAAATCACACTCAATCTTTAAAAGCTCATTAACAGTATCTTCATCACGAAGTCTCATCGGCTGGTAAACATCTATTTGGTGCTCTAATGCCAATGTTTTTACTAACGGTGGAGTCATAACTTTTTTTCTACCTACAGGTTTATCAGGCTGAGTATATACAGCTACAACATTGATACTCGGCGTTTCTATCATTCCTGCTAGTATTTCTTGAGCATAGTGAGGTGTTCCCATAAAAATTACATTCATTAGATTTTAGCCTTTGTAAATAATGTGCCACCCTTGTGGATAGTATCTATAACGAAAGATTTAACATCTTTTAAATCAAACCCGCTTGCTAAGAACATCTCTAAATTTGAGTCTAAAAGATATGACGCTGCTTTTAACTTTGTAACTATACCACCTGTTGCAAAAACATTATTTGGTGATACATCTTTACTTAACTCATCTTCACTAATAGAACTTACAATTTTTAAAACTTTAGCATTTGCATTCTTACGTGGATCGCTATCATAATAACCATCAATGTCAGAAAGAATTATTAAACGCTCTGCATGAAGGTGTTTTGCTATGTAAGCTGAAAGCTGGTCATTGTCTCCAACTTCAAGTTCGTCCGTTGCTGTTGCATCATTTTCATTGATAATAGGAATGACTTTGTTAAGTAAAAGTGTGTTGATAGTATTTTGAATTCTCGAAATATCATCTTCTTTTTTGAGGTTTGCTGCTGTTACAAGTACTTGAGAAGTGATGATTTTATATTTAGAGAATTTTTTTGCATATTTATCCATAAGTACAGGTTGACCAATGGCGGCGAGTGCTTGCTTATTTGCTAAAATTGATCTATCGAGTTTTATTTGTGTATATCCAGCAGAAACTGCACCCGATGAGACTAAAAGAACTTCATTGTTTTTATGTAGTTCTGCCAACAAGTCAACTAAAGCTTGCATACGTTCAGTAGCGATTTGCCCATTTTCAGTTAAAACTGCACTGCCAACCTTAATGACTATACGCATTTTTTACTTTCTGTCGGTTTGAACTAAATTAAAAAGAGCATATTTTAATGCTTCTATATTTTTACTTGTTGCAGAAGATATCGGAGCAATTAAATATGGTAATTTTCTATCAAATCCCAACTCTTCTTCTGCAGCATCTTGCACATAAAAAGGCATCGAGTTATCAAAATTAAATTCATTTTTAGTAGATTTTTTCAAATCGAATAATGCTAAAAAGCCTTCTACAAGTTCATTTATCTCATCAGGTGGCACAATATCTGCACGAGTTAAAGCAATAGCAAACTTACTTTGACCTAAAACCTCAGAAAATGAAGCAATTTCATCTTTTAATACTTCTATTTGTTCTTTAAGTTCTCTATAGTTCCCTAAATCAACCATGTAAAGAAGAATTTTTGTACGTTCAATATGGCGTAAAAACTGGATTCCAAGACCTTTACCTTCATGTGCTCCGCCAATAATTCCTGGAATATCAGCCATAACAAACGATTCATAATCACCAATATTTACTTGTCCTAGTTTAGGAGTCAATGTTGTAAACTCATAATTAGCTATTTCAGGTCTTGCATTAGAAACAGTAGAAATAAGTGTAGACTTTCCTACATTTGGAAAACCAACAAGTCCAATATCAGCGATAAGTTTTAAATCAAGTTTAATTGCTCGCGTTTCACCTTTTTCACCTGGTTGTGCATATGTTGGTCTTTGGTTTGTTGGAGATTTAAAGTGAGTATTTCCAAGTCCACCTTTTCCACCTTCAAGAAATTTTTCTTCTTGACCATCAACAGTCATATCGAAGAGAACATCACCAGTATCCGTGTCTACAATCTGTGTTCCAGGTGGTACGATAATAACTTTTTTGGATCCAGATTTTCCAGTCATATTTGAGCCTTCACCTGGTTTACCACCATCAGCTTTTATATGCATTTTTCTTTGAAAGTGAGAAAGTGTATGAGTGTTGTTATCACACTTAAACCAGATGTCACCACCTTTTCCACCATCGCCACCATTAGGGCCGCCATTTAGTACAAATTTTTCACGACGAAACGCGACACAACCCTGTCCGCCTTTTCCTGAACTTACTGTTAATTCAACGCTATCTGTAAACAACTTTACTCCTAATGTTCACCATTCACTTAGATGAAACTCTCTGTAGATTTTTAAAATAATATTTAAAATCAATTATATAAAACAGTTCAAGCTCTTAAGTAGATAAAGAGCAGGATGTTAAAGCATACAAACCAAAATATTTAACAATGAACTTAATTTCAAAATAAATTATTAAATATTTTTTGTTTATTTTTCGGAATTTGTATTATTCCATGATGAAAGAAAATATAGAAGAGCAAAATGCTCAACTATAAGTAAAATTACGCAGCAGCTATTACTGAAACTTGTTGGCGTTTTTTATCTTTACGCTCAAAAGTTACAACACCTTCGATTAAAGCAAATAGAGTATGATCTTTTCCCATACCTACATTTTTACCTGGGTGAACTTTAGTTCCACGTTGACGGATAATGATGTTACCTGGGATAACAGCTTCTCCACCATATTTTTTCACACCAAGTCTTCTACCAGCTGAGTCACGATTATTCTGTGTACTACCTTGACCTTTCTTATGTGCCATAATATTCTCCTTGAGTTAGTTTAGCTTATGCAGCTATTTTCGTGATACGAACACGAGTGAAGTCTCTTCTGAAACCACGTTTAACTTTACTATCTTTACGACGACGTTTTTTGAAAGTAACAACTTTTCTATCACGTCCTTCTCTGATAACTTCAGCAGTAACTATAGCACCTTCAACAAAAGGAGCTCCTACTTTAAGTTCACCAGCATTAACTGCTAAAACTTCTTTCATTTCTACAACGCTACCAGCTTCGAGTGACATTTTATCAAGTGATAATTCATCACCTTCAGAAACTCTATACTGCTTACCGCCATTTTTAATAATTGCGTACATTTATGGTCCTTAAATATGTATGTATTTCTACAAAAAGTTCGAAATTATACTGACTTAAGCTTTAAGTTTTGTTTAATTCTTATTATTTGTTTAATTTAGCTAGTAAAATAATTACTTTGGATATGAAAAAACGCAGAAAATATAATATCAAGTAAATTAAAAAAGTGTATATTAGTGGATGATAGTAATTTTGTTTTCCTATCATAGCAGAGAATCTACTTGAAGGCGATTCAAGTAGATCCGGATGCATTAAAAAAGCAAAAAGCACCAGAAGAGTCAAGTATATAACTAACTCTTTGATTGCAATTTTACTCATATTTTACATCAAACCTCTCATCATTAAGTACCAGTACATTGGTTTTAACATGTAAAGGTCAAATGCCCACCACATCCATCTTGGTTCTTGAACAGCCAGTGGAAAAGATGGTGCTTCTCCTTTGTAGTTAAACTCAGCCATAATAATCTTACCATATTGAGTTTTTAGAGGACAAACTGTATAACCATCAAATATTTCTTTTGGTTCTTTACCTTCCATTTGTGCAATTAGGTTTGCTGTAACTATTGGAGCATGGTGACGAGCTGAACCACCTGTCTTACCTTTAGGTACACCACAGATATCACCTATACCAAACACATTAGCATAACGACGATGTTGTAAAGTTCCCTTATCAACTTCTAGCCATCCTTTTGCACTTCCTTTTTGCCATGCAAGTGAAGAGTTTGCTACTGAGTCAACACCAGCCATAGGAGGAACAATATGAATAAAATCATATGGCATTTCAACTCTCTCACTCTTACTAATCATGTCATACTCTTCTAAATCTTCATCATACTCACCTTTTACAGTGTATTTGTGATCAAATGTTGCAATTTTATTTTCTGCATCAATTGCTATGAGGTTATGACCAAATTTATTAGTTATATTTCCATAACGAGGTTGAACAACTTCCATTAGTTCTTTATCTACTGAAGGAACTGCACCAAAAAGTTTTCCACCATTTGTTGCAAATGTCATATCAGCAGTTAATCCAGCTTCTTTTAAATAATCATCACTTAGATAAAGAATTTTTTGAGGTGCACCACCACATTTAATCGGTGTATTTGGTTGTGTATAAATTACTTTTGGTTTTGAAGTTTTTGCCGCTTCTTTAAGAGTGTTAAACCATTCCCAAGTTATAGAACCACCATCAGCAGTTCCTTTTTCAGGGTCATTAAGATATACAGAAGATATTCCATTTTTACCAATCATATCTTTTGTTAGACCGTCAATCCATTCATAGTGATACTGTAAACCAGTTGCAACTACTAAATAATCATAAGTAACTTCTTCACCTGAACGAAGAACTAATTTGTTGTTATCAGCATCAAAAGTTTGAACTTCATCTTTAATCCAATTAACATCATCAGGGATAAAATCTTTATTGTCTTTTACAATATCATCAAATGTGTACTCACCTGCAGCCATAAAGACTTGACCTGGTTGATAAAGATGTTTTTCATTAGGAGCAATAATAGTGATGTCTGGGTTTGAAAGAGCACTACGAAGTTTTGCCATTGCCATAATTCCACCAGCACCAGCACCAACGATTACAATTTTTCCTTTTGCATCCGATGCTTGAGCCTCTGTTATAGAGCCAGTTCCAGTTCCAGCAATAACTGCCGCTGCAACAGGAGATATACCCATAAATTTAAGGGCATCACGACGACTCATACCCTCTTTATTTATTACTTCATCCATAAAATCTATTTTCTTACTCATACATTACCTCTATTTTTTAATATTTATAACTTACAGCAAATCTTAGATCAGATGCAGTGATATCTACTTCTTCTACTGGTATCCAACCTGCACAGTTTATATTTGGTGTATAGTCATGCTGAACGTAAGTATATCGAATTTGACTTGGTAAATACTTTACTCCAAATAAATTAAAGTTCCAGTATGCTTCATATGCACTACCGCGAACTGCAATTTTTGAACCTATAGCCGTATCTTCAGCCCATGTCATAGGAGTCCAATACTTAGAACCTTGATTATACTCAAAACCAAATCTACCTGAATCTGTAAAGCCATCAGGAATTACTGCACCAAGCCAGATTGAACTACCACTTTCACTACTAGTAGAACCAAGTAGAGAGTAACCATCTTTTGGATTGTAATTTGTCATGGCAAAAGATGCAAAAAGTATTGTCTCATCAAGAAAATCACTTATCTCATCACCTACTCCATTCATTTTAAAGCTTAATGATAGTAAATCAGCTGATCCTGAAGCAACTTTAATGCTATCAGCATATGCCAAACTACTATCATTATTTTGTCCTTTAGTATTGAATATATGTGCCCACTGATACATTACTTCATACTGTCCATCGTTATAAGCCATACCTGGCATTACAAAAAAGTCAACATTTTCGTCTTCACTTGCTGTTTCAGCATATGCACCAGCCCAAGGTTGAGTAGCAGTTCCTGTTGTGCCATATACATTTTCAATAGCTCCAGTATGTGCACGACCATAAACTAATTTTGTATATGCACCTTGAACAAATCGACTCCAGTCAAACATTACCATCGCTGCATTTACTTCAACATTAGTCGTATGTGCTGATGGAGAACCTGGTTTAGGATCATTTTCTCTATAGTTTGCTAAAAAACCTTCTGTTGAAGGTCGACGTCCAATACTTACACTAATAGGCTGAGAACCTATTTTATTTGAATACAGAAAATAAGCTTCTTTGACTCTCATAACAGTATCTGAAGGTTTTGAAGATGCAGCCCAATCCTTAAGTGCTGGATCATCAACATAAAGATGTGAGCCCCAAGTAGAATAAACTGCAAGTTTACCTTTAAAAACAAGACCTTTCATTGGCGAAGATGCCATTGTGAGATAAAGTCTGCTTGTTAAAAGAGAAGAATTACTACCAGAAACATCATTGCCATTGGCATCAGTACCTTTATAATCAATAACATCTACAGCATTTCTAAAATCAATACCAAATTTGACATTGTCAAATGCATCATGTTTTTTGACTGCAGAGAGTGTTTTTTTTGTGCGTTTCTGGTTTTTTTCTAAGCTTACTACTTTTTTGTTAAGTGCTTCTATTTCAGCTTTCATATCTGCTATATCATCAGCTTGTAAAGCGGAAAAAAGAGTAGTAATTACGGCAAGTGCGAGTATACTTTTTTTCATAAAATATCCTTGTAATGTTGTTTATTTTGGGTTGTTGAATTGTTTTGTGGGGTACTGAGTGCTTTTAGCACTCAATTGGATTAGCAAGAAGGGATATTACCGCTATCACTTGCAAATTTATAAACGAAATCATAAAGGTGTTCAGAATATTTGTTTTGGAATTTATCTCCACTGAAAAAATCAGCTCCAGCAGGACAAACTTCAGTCATTGCCTCACCTAAAGTTCCAGCATCTTTTGCTTCTTCCCAAGTTGCTTGATCATTTTTTGCTGCAAATACAGCTCCTGAGAAACCACATTGACTCTGTAGTTTTTTCTGATAAATTTTTTGACCTTTGTTTGCATCTGCACTTAATGTTGTTCCGAGTAAACTCAAACCTAATAATGTAGCCATTGCTGCTTTTTTGTATATTGTCATTTTATATCCTTATTTTTATAATAAGTCACCATGATACTACTGATAACTTTAAAATAAGATTAACTTAATATACTCATTATTTTAGTTTATAATAGATTATATTATGATTTTAAGACTGCGACAGCATCAATCTCAACAAGTGCATTTTTTGGAAGTGTCTTTACCGCAACCGTTGAACGCACAGGCTTATGTGAGCCAAAAGCCTCAGCATATACTTCGTTTACGAGAGTAAAAGAGTCCATGTCTGCTAAAAAAATTGTTGTTTTTATAACACTATCAAGAGAACTTCCAGCTTCTTGTAAAACTGCTTCAAGGTTTTTCATAACTCTAACAGCTTGAACAACAACATCTTCTCTTAAAAGCTCATCTGAACCCTCTGGTGTAAGTGCTATTTGTCCTGATGTGTATACCATACCATTTACTACTACTGCTTGTGAATATGGTCCAATTGCTGATGGAGCTCTGTCTGTTTGTATAAATTTCATATTTTATTCCTTAATTTTGTTTTACAAAATGAAGGAAACCCTTCATCTTATCTGTCCGTGAAAGCAACAAAGTCACTTTCACTACGCTCACGCCGCTGAGACGACTAAAGTTATTTTGATGTTTTATTTTTATTTTGTGCATTATCCATAAAAGAGAAAAAGCACTCAAGTTGACGATGTCCTAATGAACTGTATAGAATCTCACCTTTTGTATTTGTGAAGTAGTGTCTTGGTACAGGTGAAGTCTCAAATCCCGCTGGTACCTCATCTCTATCTCTTGAAATGTGTACTACTTCAAACTCTTCATACAATCTTTTTTGAATATCTTTATTTTGAAGTGTTGTCTCTTCAAACTTTCTACACCATCTACAACTATCTGAAGTTATAAGTGTATAAACAAGCTTTTCACTTTTTTTCGCTTTTTCTACAGTTGCATTATAGTCATGAGACCAACCTAAGTCATTTGCAAGCAGTCCTATACTTAATAGTAATACTGATATAAGGTATTTCATTTATCGCTCCCAATTTAAAATTAAACTTTTAAAGACTTTACATAAATCTTCCACTTCTTTTCGAGTCGTTCTTTCATTTACTGAGTGTATTGTGTCATTTCTCACACCAAATTCAATCACAGCAACGCCCATCGGAGCGATAAACCTTGCATCACTAGTTCCACCAGCAGTTGAGTGTTTAGTTTTTATTCCCGTTACACTCTCTATGGCTTCATCCATTCTCTTAACAAGTTTTGTATCAGTATCTGTTTTAAATGGATACGAACCTTGCGTTAAACGCAGCTCATAATCTAGACCTTCAAAATGTTTTGCAACGAACTCAATAATCTCTGCTTGTGTTGTTTTAGTATTGTTTCTTACATTAAACATCATCTGCAGTTCATTTGGCGTTACATTTGTCACTTGCATTCCCGAACGAATGTCTGTTACAACAAACTTACTTGGGGCAAAAAACTCATCTCCATCATCTAAATCAACTCCAGCCATATCTCCTAAAATTTTAGAGATGTTATGTATGGGGTTGATTGCTTTTTCTGGATATGCGGCATGACCTTGTTTACCATTAAGTGTTAGATAACCATTTATAGAACCACGTCGCCCTACTTTTATAGCATCACCAAAGGTATCTTCACAGGTTGGCTCGGCAACTACTACGGCGTCTGGAAGCATCTCGTTGTTCTCTAAGAACTCTAAGACTTTAATGGTTCCATTTACTCCCTCACCCTCTTCATCTGAAGTAAGCAGAAGTGAAAGTGTTCCCTTGAAATCTTCTGTCTCTTTTACAGCTTGAGTAAACGCAGCAAGACCACTCTTCATATCTTGTGCTCCACGACCATAAATATAACCATCTTTTTCAACAGCTTCATAAGGGTTGGTCTCCCACCCTTTTGTACCTGCTGGAACAACATCCACATGACCAGCAAAACACAAGTGTTCACCCTCACCAAATTTTTTGTAAATAAAAAGATTTTTCACATCTTCTACATCTACTCGCACAGCATCAAATCCACTTAAATACTCTTCAATAAAGTCAAGTAACCCACCATCATCTGGCGTTTCACTCTTTGCATTTATGAAGTACTTAAAAAGCTCTATAGTATCCATAGTCTATTTACTACCCGGATTATCATAAAAGACATAAGGTGTAGAGTAATTACTTATTTCAAAATAGAGTTTTTTCTCACCTTCATCAACTTTGTAGTTTTGGTTTAAATCTAAATAACCATATCCGTATCTGTAATCACGAGATGCACTTCCGTCGGTCTCTACTGCAGTTGAGAGCTTATCTATCTTAACAAAACGTTGTACTAGTGTTCCACCCATATAGATATCTAAAACACCATTTGTTCCTGTCCAGTTTTGTATAGAACGCCCAAGTTTGTTTTGACTCTCTTGTGTACATGCACTAAACATCACAGCTATAAGGACAAGAGCTACTAAAGCTATTTTTTTCATCTATTTTTCTCCATTTTTAAGTAAACGCAGAGCAGTCTCTTCATCATCTGTTCTCATAAGTGACTCGCCTACTAAGAAAGCATCTACACCTGCTTTACTTAAATCTTCAAGCTGTCCATGTTCATAAATTCCACTCTCTGCAACGATGATTTTCCCATTTGGTATAAGAGGGATAAGCTCATAAGAGAGATTCATATTCATCTCAAATGTTTGAAGGTTTCTGTGGTTAATCCCGATAATGTCACTACCTGCATAGATAGCTTTTACTAAGTCTGCCTTATCATGAACCTCAACAAGAGCTTCCATTCCTAAGTGTCTTGTGTAGCCAAGTAAATCCTTAAGTTCTTTTTTACTTAGTGCTGCAGCAATAAGTAAAATAAAATCAGCTCCATGAACCATAGCTTCTAAAATCTGATACTTCGAAACAATAAAATCTTTTCTCAAAAGTGGAATACCGACATAACGACGAATCCCACCAAGATAATCAAGCGAACCTTGAAAAAAGTGCGGTTCAGTCAAAACAGAGATTGCACTTGCACCACCTCTCTCATAAGCTTGAGCAATTGCTAAGGGATCAAAATCTTCACGGATTATGCCTTTAGAGGGAGATGCTTTTTTTACTTCACTTATAATTCTGTATGGATCTTCCTCTGTAGCTTTTAAATATGGAATCACATCACGAGGAGCACGAGCGTTAAACGCCAAAGAGCGTCCAAGCCAATCAAGAGAGAACTCTTTCTCGCGTTTTACTAAATCTTCTTTTGTTTTTTTGATTATGTCATCTAGTATCATCTGTCTATTTTTTACCTTTATTAGTTTTTGTACATTTGTTTATAGCCTTGCTATGATCTATAACTTCTATGTTATCTCCACCCTCAAGTTTCAACACCTTATCTATGATAGTTTTTGCTTTTTTACACTCTCCAAGTCTATAATAACCCCATGCAAGAGAGTCAAGATAGTATGCAGAATTAGGTTCAAGCTTAAGTACATTTTTAATATACTTCATACCTTTTGCAACATCTATGTTGTGGTCTATGAGTAAATAGCCAAGATAGTTCAGATACATTGGACTTTTATCTATTTGTACTACCTTTTCCAATTTTTTTACAACACTTTTTAAAAGAGTTTTTGAATTCTTATCTTTGGCATTCTCATATTCATAAATGGCACTTTGTCCTAAATAGCTTATGTCTGAAGTATCTTCATAAAGTTTATTTGCTAAGGGGTATGCTTTTTCGTAGTTACTTGCTGAACTATAAAGTTGTAAAAGCATTGCATCATCACTTTGCGATTTTTCTAAAAAATCTGTTAAATGCAAATAGTCGCGTTTATATGTATAAATCTGTATGATTTTCTTAGATACTTCTTCATCTTTGTCTATAGCATAAAGTCTTTTGTATGTTTCGAGTAAACCATTAATATTATTTTGGTCACTATAAAAACCTATAAGTCTTGATAAAATCAACTTAGAGCTTCCATGCATTCTTGAATGTGTTTCAAGATAAGCTATGGCATCTTTTTGTCTATTAAGATTTACATACAATATAATGGACATTTTATCGAGTATCTTTTCATTATACTCTTTTGCATAGGCACTATCTAAGTACTTTAAGGCCAAATCATACTGCTGACTCTTGATAAGGATATCACTCACTAAAAGGTAGTCATTTGGTTCTTGTGTTTTTTTTGCCAAGTCCATAGCAAGTATTTGTGCTTCTTGAAGTTTTCCGAGTTCAAAAAGGGCCACTACTTTTAAGCGAATAAGCTTGATATCATATTTTAGTTCAAGAGGCATTGCATCCACTCTCTCTATAAGCTTTTGTGACTCATGCGCTGCAAGATCATTTTCAAGAGAACGATAAAGATACTCTTTTCTACCAGACTTCTCATAGAGTGTTTCAAACATTGATGAAGCCGCACTATTTTCTTTAAGTTCTTCAGCATGAAGTGCATAAAGTATGTAGATATCTTCTTCTTCAAATGCTTTTTGATTTGCTTTCATCTCTTGTGGCTCTGGTGTTGCACATGAAATAAATAATAATGAAATCAAAAAAAGTAAACTGCTTTTATACATCAATTATCCCTGGACACTCTTGCTTAAGTTCATCCACATTAGTTTTAAAATAATCCCAAAAGGGAAAAGTTATGCATTGAGAAGGACGTGCCTCATATATGCGACAGCCATTATTCTCTCTATCATAAAAAATACATTCATATGAACCTTCGTGGACGACTTCTTTTATAGAGTATTTGTAATCTTTTTTAAAAAGATATTTTACTCCAAAATCATTAATGCTCAGATTTAGCAAGTTTGCGATTTTTTCTATCTCATTTTTAGTAACATATATATAGCCACTCTCACCGGTACAGCATCTTCCTTCGCATGATGCACATGCATCTGCATTAAACGCATAAGGATAGTTCTCTTTTTTTATTATATTTGACATTTTATACTCTGTGTTGAAGCTTTTTTATAAATTTTCATTGCTTGTTCGCTCTGCTCTACTCCATCAAAACTTATAAAAGGTGGAAGTACTTGCATTTGTGCACGCGAGCCATTTCTAGCATGTATCATAACAAGTGAGGCAGTTCTATCTATCTTTGGATGAACAAACTGTACATCGACTACTCTCATTTTAACATTTTCAAGAGCAACACAAATCTTTGCAAACTGTGTTGCATCATAGCAAAATATAAAATGAGAATGCGGATTTAAGATTTGAGAAACTTTTTTGAAAAATGCATCTAAGGGTAGGTTCACATTGTATCTTGCATGAAAAAGCATCTCATTTTCACTCTTTTGTACACCCTCTGGATAAAAAGGAGGATTGGACACAATAAAGTCATACTTTACATCATTTGCAAAATCTAGAAAATCAGTCTCGTGTAGTTTATAGTCTATCTTATTTACTGCTGCGTTTTTCTTTGCATACTCAACAAATACTTTTTGCTTCTCTACTGCTTCTAAAGAGACTTTTTCATTATCTCTGGCTACTAAAAGACCTACAACCCCACAACCAGCACCCACATCAAGGACTCTACCCTTAGGTTTAAAACGATTTATAAAATCATATAAAAATATAGAATCACTATTGTAGCAGTACCCAGACTCGGGTTGATAGAGTAGCATTTATCGCCTTTTAGATATAATTTCGTAATTATAACTTAAAGGCTTTAAATAATGATTATTATTCCTGCTCGTTTAGCATCCTCGCGTTTTCCTCAAAAAGTTTTAGCAGATATCGGTGGACTTCCTATGGTTGTAAGAACCGCAAAAAGAGTTGCTCATTTAGATAGAGTTGTTGTTGCAGCTGATGATGAGCTTATCATAAAAGTTTGTAAAGAGCATGGTATAGAAGCAATGCTTACCTCTACCACACACAAAAGTGGTACAGATAGAATCCATGAGTGTTCAACTATTTTAAATTTAGCAGATGATGAAATTATCATAAATGTACAAGCTGATGAACCTTTCATAGAGCCTGATGTAGTCGAAGCACTCATGAAGAAACTACAAGAACTACAAAAAGAAAACGCACCTTTCATAATGGGAAGTTGTTACAACGCAATAAACGCAGACTCTGCACAAGATCCAAATTTAGTTAAAGTTGTACTCGATGACAAAGAAAACGCCATCTATTTTTCACGCAGTGCTATTCCTTACAACCAAGGCGGTGGAGCGAAGTATTTTGGTCACATTGGTATTTACGGTTTTTCTAAAAAAAGCCTAAAAGAGTTTTGCTCTTTAAATGATGCTCCAATAGAAGACATAGAAAAACTAGAACAACTCCGTGCAATTTACCATCAGAAAAAGATAACAATGGTAAAAGTAGCAAGTACTGGTTTTGGTATCGATACAAAAGAAGATTTAGCTAGAGCAGTAGAAATATTTTTATAATTAGGTGCAGCTTACTTTCACTCTTTAATAAAGTTAAATCATAATCATATTACTCTAATTTAAGGCAAAAATCTGGATTTACCACTAGGTATTAAACCTGAAACTATTCAGAGTTTTGTGTCTATAGCCAATAGTCATTAAAATTATTCATAGTTCGACAATTTAGTTTGAAACATAGGAAAAGTTCCATAACCTACACTTTGTGTAACAACCTACAATTTAATGAATTTAAAGTCGAAAAGTATTTGAAACTTCTAATATTTTTAATTTGTCTTTATTTCTTTTAAGACATAATGTGACAGATTATAAGTAAAAGTCACATTGAATTAATATAAAATTGTAATTTTAATACACTAGATATATAATTTGGTACTTGGATATGCTCATTTATGAGTAAGAGTCATTAAATTAAATTAAATGTGAGGTTCAAAATAAAAGGCATTATTTCATGTTAGATTTTCTAAAAGACATTCTAAAAGTTGGTTTAATTAGTATATTACAAATGCTAATTGCTTTCTCTATTGGTACTGTAGCTGCCGCTATGGTATGTTGGTATTACGGTATTCCTTTATGGTTCTCTATTCTTGGAGGTATACTAGTTTTGGGGATTGCATTGGCAATAAAGTCAGACTCGATATTTGATTGATAGACTCATAAAAACTAAATATATACGATATTGTTTTTAATGCTTAGGCTTACCAAAATAGTATCCTGTTACTTACATTCAGAACAATTTTTAGTAAGAAGAAAACTTTCTCAAAAGAACAGAGACTTAGAATGTCCCCTATAAAGACAACAGTTTTATGTATCCAACTACCTCTTATATTTGGAGCAGATTTTAGCAACAGAAATACTGTTCCAAATAGAGTTGAAATTTTGAACATACTCTAAAAGGTACAGGTTTAGTTACTTATGCTATAGGAACAATAATATAATAATATTTAATTGAACTAATAGTGATAAGTAAATTATGCATAAAGGTTTATAATGAATAAATATCTACTAATATTGTTTTTAGTTATTACACATTTACTTGCCAATAATCAAACTAAATTTATTAAAATAAAAGTTAAACAGATAGACAATATTGTCAAAGCAAAAATGATGATAAGGGGTGATTTTACGACCCCGAATCAAGCAAAGATGTATACAGGAAATGAAGAAAATGCTTATTTTATAAGACATGTTTCTGCACAGGTTGATGGAGATATTGTCTATGATATATCACTAAGCCCTCAGTTTAGACAACGGCATTCTTTTATACTCAGGTTTGATTTTGATTATATTGGGAGAGGTGACACTTTACAAATTATTGTCACTGATAACAAAGGAAAACAAACTAGCTTTAGTAGGAAAATAAAAAACAGTAAAGGTAAAAACAATACAGTGAACTCACAAAAGTTTACTTTAAAATCAAGAGACTATTGGCAGATAAAACCAAAGTTGTGGGAATTAACCAATACGAAAGAAGCTATTAAAGAGCTATATGGAACTAAAAAAACTAAAATAGGTGATCTGAATATCTCTCTTGCTCAATATACTAAATATTGGTATTTTGCTCCTATAAAAATCAGTTCTAAGATTAAAATGAAGTCAATAGCTATTTTTTCAGATGATTTAACTAACTTTTCTCACAAGGAAAAGACACCTTCGATCAGAGCAGTAATTTCTATACCTAAAGGTACTACAATTGTTTATGGAAAAAGTTTTTATGTTCTCACTAATGGAAGTTGTTGCAAAGATGACTATATACCAATTACAGTTGTTGGAATGGATAAGGATGATAATCTTCATAAAGCAGTCTTAACTACAAGACTTACCTGTTCAGCGGATTGTGAGATATAACATTGCTTTACAAGAAGAAGACATCATAATAAATACAATGGGACCAATACCAACCTGCATATCCTTCAATAACCTCTTATATTTGTAACAAGAGTAGCATTCATAAGCTTTTCGTGTTCCACAAAGTGTTCAAAAAGTAAAAACTGCAAAGCTCCATAAACCTTAAGGGATTATGGAACAAATGAAGATTTAGCCAGAGCTGTAGAGCTGTTTTTATAATCTTTACACTTAGTTGATTGGGAATTTTTATTTTGAAGGTTTTGAAAAAAAGATTGAGCAAGAGCTAAAAGCTCTAACTCTTTAAAGAAAGTATAAACTAGATATTGTCACGAATTTGTAAAGAAGCTACAAGTTCCATGTAAGCATCTTTGTTAGTACGTTTGAAGTACTTCATAAGACGACGACGTTTACCAACTAGTTTAAGAAGTCCAAGACGTGATGCGTGGTCTTTTTTAAATACTTTTAAGTGTTCTGTTAACTCTGCAATTCTTGTAGTTAAAAGTGCAATTTGAACAGCACTTGAACCTGTATCATTTTCGTTGCTTCCGTATTTTGCAACTATTTCTTGTTTTTTAGCCGAATCTAAAGCCATAATAGCCTCCTGATGGGTATAATAATCTAACGATACTTGCATATGCATATAAAGTTGAACCGGAATTATACCTAAACAATTCTTTATATTTATTTAGTCTAAAATATTCTTGAAGATATAAAATATAAGTTATAAATTTTTTGGATATAATAATAGTTCAAAAAAATAACTATGTAAAGTAAAAAAATATGTTAATAACAAGAGCAAGCGAGTATGCGATACTCTCTCTTATAGTCTTATCAAAAACTACATCACCAATGGATAGTGAAACGCTTTCACGTGAGCTGACAATATCCAAAAGTTTTTTAGCTAAAATCTTACAAGCACTCGCAAAAAATGACATTTTAAACTCCTATAAGGGTATCAATGGTGGTTTTTCCTTAAAGAAATTACCCCGCAATATCAATATGCTAGAAGTTTTTTCAGCAGTAGAAGGCAAAGCTCCTGCTGTTTTTGAATGTGCACCTTCTGAAAATGATTGCCCATCGGACAAAGCAAGTAGCTGTTCTATCTGGCCTTTTTTAAATAAACTTCAGGGAAAAATAGACACATTTTTTTCAGATTTAACACTCGCAGATATTTTAGAAGATTAGAAGAAAAGAAGCTTGGCAAAAAAACTTACTCTTAGACAGCAAATCGGAACTACCCTAAACTTTCTCTTAGGACAACGCGATCTTAGTGTTGTCCTTTTTGTTATGGCAATCTTAGCTATTATTATTGTTCCTCTACCGTCACAAATGCTTGATGTTTTACTTACAGTATCGATGGCGTTTGCTGTTCTAATATTACTTATCTCATTATATGTTCCAAAACCTACTGACCTGACAACTTTTCCAACACTCATTCTTATATTAACACTTTTTAGACTCTCTTTAAATATTGCTACAACGAGAATGATTTTAAGTCATGGAGCCGAAGGTCCTGATGCCGTGAGTGACATTATTACAAGTTTTGGTGACTTTGTTGTTGGTGGAAACTATGTCATTGGTATCATTGTTTTTGCGATTTTAGTACTTATAAACTTTATGGTTATTACCAAAGGTTCTACGAGGGTTGCTGAAGTTGCTGCTCGTTTTGTACTTGACTCTATGCCAGGTAAGCAAATGGCAGTAGATGCGGATTTAAACGCAGGTCTCATTGATGATGCCCAGGCAAAACAACGCCGTGCTGAAATTCTCCAAGATGCAAACTTTTATGGAGCAATGGACGGTTCTAGTAAGTTTGTAAAGGGTGATGCCGTTGCTGGTATCATTATTACTCTTATCAATATTATTGGTGGATTTTTGATTGGTGTTTTCCAACATGATATGACAGTTGGAGATGCCGCTTCTACCTTTACTCTTTTAACTATTGGTGATGGTTTAGTTGGACAAATCCCTGCACTTATTATCTCTACTGCAACTGGTATTATGATTACGCGTAGTTCTAGTGATGGTGATAATTTTGCCGAGGGCACACTTAATCAGATGACGGGTAATGCAAGAATTATGATGATAGTTGGTTTCATTATGGTCATGTTTGCTCTAGTTCCAGGTTTACCTACTGCCTCTATGGGTTTAGTTGGTCTTCTTTTCGCTCTTTTAGGCTGGGCTATTTATAAGTTTGACAAAGGTGAACTGAGCATACTCGATGTAAATGAGCTCATAGGCACAAAAACTAAAGATGAGCTCGAACAAGAAAGACAAAAAACAAGACCAAAGAAAACAAATGAAGAGATTGCAAAAGAAGAAGAGACTGCTCTTGAAGATATTCTCAAGGTTGAGATGCTTGAGCTTACACTTGGCTATCAGCTTATAAAACTAGCCGATAGCAATCAAGGCGGAGATCTCTTAGAACGCATACGTTCTATGCGTAGAAAGATTGCAAGTGATTTTGGTTTTTTAATGCCACAAGTTCGTATACGTGACAACCTTCATCTGCAACCCCAACAGTACCAAATTCTTTTAAAAGGTATTAGTGTAGGTGAAGGAACCATCATACCAGATAAGTTTTTAGCCATGGATAGTGGAATGGCGACAGGTGAAATAAATGGAGAACCGACAAAAGAACCTGCATTTGGATTAGATGCTCTATGGATAAACGCAGACCAAAAAGAAGATGCAATCATCAATGGCTACACAGTTGTTGATCCCGCGACTGTAATCTCAACACATATGAGTGAGCTTATAAAAAGTAATGCTGAAGAACTACTTACACGTCAAGAGGTTCAAGCTCTTATTAACAAGATTAAAGACGACTTTCCTGTTATTATTGCAGATGTTGAAAAAGTGGCTAATGTTGGTCTTATCCAAAGAGTTCTCAAAGCACTCCTCCATGAAAAAATTCCACTCAAAGATATGCTGAGTATTTTAGAGACCATAGCAGATATTGCAGAGTACACTAAAAATGTAGAGCTTATCACAGAACAAGTCCGTGCAAAACTCTCTCGCGTTATTACACAAATGTACTCAAGTGAGGATGGTGTTATAAGACTCTTAACATTTGATACAAACACAGAACAGCTTCTCTTACAAAAATCTCAAGAGAAAGATGGAACAAGAAACTTAATGCTCAATGTCGGAGAAATAAATGCTCTTATTCAAGCTACGAGTGCTAAAGCTGCAGAGATACTTCAAAAAGGAATCTCTCCAGTAATTATCATAGTAGACCCACAACTTCGTCGTGGTGTTGCTGAAATATTTGAGAGGTTTTCACTTGATGTAGTTACACTTTCACATGCTGAGATAGATTCAAATGCTACATTTGAAGTTCTTGGTTCAATAGCGATAGAAAATTAAAAGGAAAAAAATATGAAAAACAGGACAATTCACCATTTATCTCACATAGACCTAGATGGTTACAGTTGCCAACTCGTAATGCAATATACACCCTATAAAAAGTTTAATTATAATGCCAACTATGGTGCTGAAGTAAAATCAAAACTTGAGTTAATTCTTGAAAATATTACAAAAGCAAAAGAGCAAGCTCTTATTCTCATCACAGATTTAAACCTTACAGCTGATGAGTCTCGTTGGATAACACAAGAAGTACGTAAACTCAATGAAAATAAACTCGATGTTCAACTCACACTTCTTGATCATCATGGAAGTGGTGAAGAGAGTGCTAAAAAACATGAATGGTATTATCTTGATGTAAATAGATGTGCTACAAAAATAACTTATGACTATGTAAAAGAACATTTTGAGTATGACGAACCATCATGGATGTCTAAATATGTAGATATAGTAAACGCGGTTGATTTATGGCTTAAAGACCAACATGATAATTTTGAGTATGGAAAAGTCTGTATGCGTTTAGTAACTGAAACCAAAGAGCTTAACCGTGTAATGTTTGCAGAGGAAGATTCAGCATATAAACTCGCTCTTTTAAGAGAAGCAGTAAATTTTATAGATGTAGAGAACGCACCTATTGTCCTAGATGAAAATATTCATGCAATAAAGAAAAACTTTTTTAGAAAAGAAAAAGACAATACTCTTGATAATCTTGCTACAGACTATGTTGTTAAGCTCCTTGGACTTGCTCGTAAAGAAAAAACAATCTACTATAAAGGGTATAGAGGCTTTCTTAGTTATGGTGTTGGAAATACTTCAATAGTGGGAAATGGCTTTTTAGTTGCATACCCAGAGTATGACTTCATCGTAGATGTGAGCTACAGAGGAGCTATGAGTTTGCGTGCAAACTTTAATGTCAGTGTTTCACAGATCTCTAAAGAGTGGGCAAATGGTGGTGGACATCCAAATGCTGCAGGTGGAAGAATAATGGGCTTTAAAGAGCAATATCGTTACGATAAAGTAAAACAACAAATAGAATCTCTTATCAGTGACAAAGAGTCAGTTGCTGGAAAACTTGAATGGAAAAAAGAAGATCTGGCATAAACGCCAAGATCATCTTAATTAGTTATTTAAAAAATAACGTTCAACTCCATTTGCAAGACCTAAGGCTAGTTTCTTCTGATATGTACGATTTACTAAGCGTTTTGCTTCCATAGAATTACTTATAAAACCAACTTCAACAAGAACTGCAGGCATTTGAGCACCTACTAAAACCCAAAATGGTGCAGGTCTCACACCACCATCTTTTACATTTTTATATGATTTTCTTAAAGAATTGAGCATTCCGCGTTGTAAATCAATGGCAAGCTTATTGGCTGCGATAATATTGTGTGAACTTAGAGTATGTAAAAAGCTCTCTTTACCGTAAAAATCCATTTCACTCATATCTGCAGAATTCTCTTGAGCTGCAACTTTCTTGGCTCTACTTGAACGTGACTTATCAAGAAAATAGCACTCTATTCCAGAGACTTTATTGGCATTTTTCCCACCAATGGCATTCGCATGGATGCTGATAAACAAATCAGCATTTTTTCTGTTCGCATACTTAGTTCTATCTCTTAGTCGTATAAACTTATCATTACTTCTTGTCATATAAACTTTATATCCACGAGATTTCAGTAAAGATTTTAATTGGTTTGCTATTTGAAGTACAACAATTTTTTCTCTATACTTTCTATAACCAACTGCTCCAGGGTCCTTACCACCATGTCCTGCATCTATCACGATTGTCTTGTTTCTATCCAGGCGTTTTGGAGGTGTTACATTATTTGTTGCTGGAGAGCTTTTTTTTGTAGAACTTTTACCAATGTTTATAACTAAAGAGGTATTTTCTTTTTTAAATCTAAGAGCTAACTTCTCCGAGTTTTCAATAACTAATCGCAATGTACTTGGATTAAACTGTGCTATTTTGATTCTATCAATACCCGTTTTTCTTAGGTTTTGTGATTGCGTGAGCATAGATGCATGAACATCAAAAACATATCTATATCTTTTTTTCTTAGGATCATAAAGTGTAAAGTAGTTGAGTTGATTTGTTTTAAGTTTTTTATCAAAGTTGAGGATTAAACGGTTCTCTTTCCATCGAATAGACTTAAGCTTATGAGAAGATCTAACTTTAATTTTATTAGACTTGTTTGTAGTTTTATTCGCATGAGAAACTGGTGCTTTGTAAGATGTTTTGGGAGTCATTTTACTTTGTTCATCTGCATACTGAGAGACATCTATATGCAGCTTTCTACCACTCTTAACAATCCCATTTAAAGCACTTAAACGCAACTTATCGTTCTCGTCCATTAAAGCTCTTAAATAGAGGTTTTTATAATCGTTATATGCACGAAACTGATCTGTTTTACTTGATGACTTTAAAAACGAATCTGCACGTTTTAAAAGCTCAGAATCACTTTGGGCATATAAGGATACAAGTAAAAAGAATGTAACTAGAAGAAAACGCAACATCTATTTATTATTCACCTAACATGAGTTTATCTAGCAGCTCTTTTACTGTAATGATTTTTGTAAGTCTATATCCATTTGTTCCAGAGAAAAATAGACCCGTTTCTGTATTACCTTCATATGCATCACTCAGTCTGTCAGCTATACAAAAACCAACAATTTTAGCTTCTACACCACGATTACACGGTGCTACACAATTAGAGATACACTTTACAGCAGGTCCTTCGCGTTTTTCTACCATTTTAGTTAGGTTTGTTATAACACCTTGTGCTGGGTAACCAACAGGAGAAGCCATAAGTTGAATATCTTCTTCTTTTGCATCAAGCAAAACTTTTTTCAAATTTGCATGAGCATCACACTCAAAAGTACCAATGAAACGTGTACCCATCTGAACGCCACGAGCACCTAGTTTCATCATCTCTTCAATGTCGTTTTTATCCCAAACGCCACCAGCAGCAATCACAGGGATATCTCCCCAAAGAGCAGCTTCTTCAACAACAGGTGCAACAATGTTTTCAAGTTGATTCTCTTCCATCTTACACTGCTCATATGTAAAACCTTGGTGTCCACCAGATTTTGGACCTTCTACAATGACTGCATCAGGGAGTCTGTTGTAGCGTTTTTGCCAGCGTTTACATATAATCTTAAGTGCTTTTGCTGAAGAAACAATAGGCACAAGTGCAACATCAGGATAACCCTCTGTAAATTCTGGCATATTGGTCGGAAGCCCTGCTCCAGTAATAATAATATTTATACCCGACTCACAAGCATCACGTACAACACGACCATAATCATTTATAGCATATAAAATATTTGCAGCAAGTGGTTTATCACCACAAATTTTTCTTGCATTTTCTATAATGGCATTAAAGCCCTCTTTTGAGTAAAAGTTTGCTTCACTCAGCGGTCTATCTGCTACAAGTTTTTTAGAGTATTCTTTGTTTTTATAGTAACCAGTACCAACTGCACTAATTACACCAAGACCACCCTCTTTTGAAACATTTCCAGCTAGTTGATCCCAGCTAATACCAACACCCATTCCACCTTGAACTACTGGTTTTTCTATTATATATTTTCCGATTTTTAAAGAGTTAAAGCTCATCTAGTTTACCTTTAGTTTTGCAAATTTTCTTTTCCCAACTTGAAGTAGGTATTCACCTTCACTTAGTTGTAAATCGACATCTGTCACTTTTTCTTGGTCTATTTTAACGCCACCTTGCTTAATATCTCGTCTTGCTTGAGAAGTAGATGGTTCCATCTTACAATCTACTAAGGCTTTAGCAATCCAAACCTCACCATCACAGCTAAATTCAGCTATATCTGTAGGAATTTGGCTTTTTGCATGAACTTTATCAAATTCACTCTTTGCTAGTTCTGCTTCTTCTAAACTATGAAAACGAGTTGTAAGTTCTAATGCTAACTCTTCTTTTACTTTTTTAGGATGGGCTGAACCCTCTACAACAGAAGCTCTCAGAGTATCTATCTCTTCTAAAGATTTACTACTTAAGAGTTCAAAATATCTCCACATCAACTCATCGCTAATACTTAAGACTTTACCAAACATATCATTTGGAGCATCAGTCACTCCTATGTAGTTTCCTAGTGACTTACTCATCTTTTGTACACCATCAAGACCCTCTAAAATAGGCATCATTAAAACAGCTTGTTGTTTTTTAACTTCGTAAGCTTTTTGAAGTTGACGTCCCATTAAAAGATTAAACTTCTGGTCTGTTCCACCAACTTCTATATCAGACTTTAAATAAACACTATCATAACCTTGAAGAAGTGGATACATAAACTCACTTACTGCAATAGGAGCATTTGAAGCATAACGCTTAGAAAAATCATCGCGTTCTAGCATTCTAGCTACTGTAAGATTTGAAGCAAGTTGTAACATCCCCGCTGCTCCTAGTTTGTCCAACCATTCATTGTTATAAACAATATCTGTTTTTGTTTCATCTAAAATTTTAAATGCTTGATCTGTGTACGATGATATATTTTTGACTATATCCTCTTGTGTAAGCACTTTACGGGTTGCACTTTTACCTGTTGGATCACCTATAGTAGCCGTAAAGCTTCCGATAAGAAATTGAACACGTGCTCCATACTTTTGAAATGTCGCAAGTTTTTGGAGTAATACTGTGTGTCCAAGATGTAAATCAGGTGCTGTAGGATCAAAACCGGCTTTAACTGTGTAAGTTTTTCCCTCTTCAAAATAAGCTTTGAGTAATTTTTCGATTCTTTCCTTATCAATTATCTCTGCAGTTCCTCTACTTATCTCTTTTAAAGCCTCTTCTATCATTTAAATATCTCTCCAGTTCTTAGTTTATAATTTTATTTAGTTTTTGTATGCATCATTTGCACGAACAAGCTGTATCACTTTTATTTTTGATTCTATTTTAGCACGTAGTTTAATGATATCAGCTTCTTTTGTTTCAAAACTCAGTTCACAGTAAGTTGTGTACTCTGAACGTTCTTTTCCTAATTCTATAGTATTAATGTCAATATTTAGCTTCACTAAGAATGTTAAAAAGTTTGCCAAAGCACCTTTTTCATTATGAAGTGATGCAATCAAGTTATATGTGTAAATATGTCTCTGTGCCCACTTAACAAAGACCATAGGCATTTTTTCATCTATCTTTTTAGCCGCATTCTTACACATCTTGTGATGAACATGGACCTTACTTTTTTCTAAAAATGCCATCACTTCATCACCAGACTTAGGGTGACAACAATAATCGAAGACGACATCATTTACATTACTAGCAGAGTAAATTTCTAAGCCACCAATTTCATAAAGCTTTAATTTAAACCTATGACGAGATAAAAAACCTCTAAAACGATTGTTTAAACTAATTTCATTGACGTAATTATGTATTACATTTTTAAAGTGCTCTATGTCTGTTGGTATTAAAGAGACATTGTCACAATTATGTGCTTCAAACCACTCTTCTACACGAGAATTATTTAGGTTCATCGCTGTTGCAACGATATTAATACTAGATTTCGTATTTATATCACGAAGCCTTGCATTACAGTTTAGCTTCATATTTGATTTTGCTTTACTCGTTTTTATGGCATCCATCCAACTACAACGTGTAATAACTTTATCGCCTGTAATAATTTTCACTATATCGCCATTATTTAACTCTGTCAAAAGAGAAGACTTTGTCTTATTGACAAGTGCCGAGACTGCTTTATTTCCAACTTCAGAATGAACTTCATAAGCGAAATCTAAAACAACTGCACCTCTTGGAAGAGTAAAGGCATCCCCCGTAGGTGAAAAAACGGAAATATCTTCAGAGTAAAGATCATTTTTGATAAGTGCATAAAAATCTTCCACAGACTCATTTTGATACTGTAGGTTATCTAACCAATCAAGCTTGATGTTGTTTCCACCACTTTTGTACTTCCAGTGTGCAGCAACACCTAGTTCAGCAGTCTTATGCATCTCGTATGTTCTAATTTGCACTTCAAAGATTGCTGTATCATAAAAAACACTTGTATGAATTGTCTGATAACCATTGTCTTTTGCAAGTGCTATATAATCCTTAAAACGTGAGGCCAAAGGACGAAAGTGTAAATGAATCAGACCTAAAATATTGTAACACTTTACAGGGTCACTTACTAAAACCCTAACTGCTAGTAAGTCTAGTACTTCATCTATACTTACACCTTTTCTTTGCATCTTTAAATATATAGAGTATCTATGTTTAACACGTGAAAGTATTTGAAAGTCATCTTCACAAAAACCATTTTTTATTAAAAGTCTAGAGATAGATTCTTTAAATTCATTGAGTTTCATCTCAATAGAATGATAGTTTTTGTCAAGATAATTATCTATATGGTGTTTCTCTTCTTTAAAAAGGTAAGAAAAACTTAAATCTTCTAAAATATTTTTTAAAAAACTGATACCCAAGCGGTGTGCGATTGGGGCATAAACGACAAGTGTCTCTTCTGCAATTCGAAGTTGTTTGTGTTCTGCTAAAGCATCAAGTGTAAGCATATTGTGCAATCTATCACACAGTTTTACAACTAAAACTCTAACGTCTTCTATACTCGCTAAAAGCATTTTTCTAAAAGAGAGTGCAGATACAACTAATCTTTCATTTGAGCTTGAAGGAATAAGTTCACTATCACGAAGAGAGTCTATTTTTGTCAGTCCCTCAACTAAATGTTCCACATCACTTCCAAAAATTTCACCTACTTCTTGTGCTGTTGTTGGTGTGTCTTCCACAACATCATGTAAAAGTGCGGCTATTGCCATTGAGTGATCATTTGTAATTGATGCAACTATAGTAGCTACAAGAATGGGGTGAATAACATAAGGCTCGCCACTCTTTCGAAACTGCTCTTTATGAGCTGTTATTGAGTATTCAAGTGCTTTTTCAAGAAGGGGTGTTTTTTCTATATGTGCATAAAGATATGCAGTCGCTGAGTCAGCATCATGAATATGCTTGACTTTTTCAATGTCAACTTGACTCAGGCCCAAAATATTACTTTTTAATGTCTACAAAACCTTGTACTACAACAAGGCCTTCTGCGATTTCCATAAGCGCTAAATCCGCAGATTTAATTGCATTTGTGTTTATGCTTAGTTTGCTAGTAGCACCATTTTCTAACTCATCACATCTTTTTGCAACAGCAAGTGCTAACTGGTAGCGATCCATACTTGGATTATTGTCTAATACTTTTGCTGTTAATTCTTCAACTTTCATTCTTTTTTTCCTTTTAATTAATAAAAATTTTCTTTACTATCTAACGATTGAACAGTTAGCCATGTTACCGTTAAGTATGTCTAGTAAGTTGCCTTTTATAGACATATCACAAACTATAATTGGTAATTTGTTGTCTTTTGCAAGCGCTATAGATGTGTCATCCATAACTTTTATGTGATCTTGCAATGCTTGATCGTATGTTAATTCATCTAGTTTTACCGCATCACTAAACTTAACAGGATCTTTATCGTAAACACCATCTACTTTTGTTGCTTTGATTATAACTTCCGCTCCAACCTCAACAGCTCTTAGTGTTGCTGCTGTATCTGTAGTAAAAAAAGGATTTCCAGTTCCTGCTGCAAAAATTACAACACGACCTTTTTCTAAATGACGAGTTGCTTTACGGTTAATGTAAGGCTCAGCAATTTGTTCCATTTTAATCGCAGTTTGCATACGTACCTGCAATCCGACATGCTCACAAGCTTCCTGCATAGCAACACCATTAATTACAGTTGCCAACATTCCCATGTAATCACCAGATGTACGCTTGATAATGCCATCTTGTGCAGCTGTAACACCACGAATAATATTTCCACCACCAATAACGATAGCAACCTCAATACCGGCATCTATAAGAGATTTTATCTCTTGAGAAATGTACTTTAAAATCTTTGTATCAATTCCATGACCTGCCGCGCCGGCAAGAGCTTCACCTGAAAACTTTACTAAAACACGTTTGTTAGCCATGCATACACCTTTTATATTGTAAAAATCCGTGAATTATACTCAAAATAGACTTTTATTTTGCTTTGATTTATTACTGGATATGTTTTTTTGCTTCGTCTATGAGGCCAGAAACATTTTTAGAGTCATCTGGGTATTTGCTTTTTCCTATTTCTACTTGAAACTTATGGCTTTCACCTAAGTTTTTTTGAAATCTTCTCAGTAAAATTGTAAAGTTTTTTTCTTCAAGGTATTCGTTAAAAAGTACTAGAAATACATTCTTTTCTATATGTGCAAGTATATCTTCATCTCTGATTGAACCAAGTATTAAATTACTAAATTCAACCACTAAATCTTCATTATAATTTAAAAACTTTATTGTAGTTAACAAAAAGGGTTTGTCATGTCTATTTGAACGCTCTATCTGCTCAGCAATTACAATTTCTATATTTGTTCTATTTGGTAAGTTTGTTATGTGATTAAAATAGGCATTTTTTATAAGTACTGAATCGCCCTCTTCTCTCTCTTTGAGTATCTTTCTCATCTTAAAATTAAAGAAGGCACTCAAAAGAAGTAGTAAGGTTATGGCAAGTAATATGTACTCACAAGATAAATATTCAGGTAACATTTTGTAGCGCCTTTATTCAGTTTTATTCAATTATAGCACAAAAATGAACTAAAAAATACTTATGAGTAGCTCTACTTATACATCATTATAAAAGGTGTTATCTCTGAAAAAACTACTGCACGTTTATTTTCTTGAGAGTTTAGAATTGACTCTAGCATTAGAGCTATATTTTCATCTATCTTAGGAACTATTTCTCTAATATCTGCTAGCTTTTCGCTTTTAACTATGTTTGTGAAACGCTCATAAGATGAATATGCCTCTTGTTTTGTGAACTGAAAATAGAGTTTACGACCAAATTCAAATACTTCAAATTCTTCATTTTTTCCTGTTACTACTTTTGTTTCAAACCCACAATCTACTTCTATATTTTTGCTTCTCAAATATGCCTGAAATATCATCATAAAGCCTATCTTTGCTGATGTATAGTTCTTTAACACCCTATCATGGAAGAGTTCAAAAACCTCGCCATCTTTTCTCATCCTTTTATACTCAAGCATAAGTGATTTTACATAGTACTTTGCATATTTTAATGGTGCTGACTTTATGACAGTCTGTCCCTCTTGTGACTCTCCTGTAAGCTTACCACCTAAGAAAATATGCACTCCCCCTCCATTGATGCCATCTATTTTTGCTTTGCATCCTTCAAAACCTATATCTCCAAGTCCATGAATCCCACAACCTTTGACACAAGCTGACCAGTACATACGAACACGCCCAGATTCTAAAGCGACATTGTCACTGAGATATTGAGCCATATTTATCGCATCATATTTGTTTTCTATCACTCCAAATGGACAGTGCTCTGTTCCCGCACAGGCTATTAAGTGATTGAAATAAGGGGTATTAATATTTTTGTACTCTTCAAAAAACTTCTCTTTTAATAGCGTGTCAATATCTTTGACTCCCATAATATAAAGACTCTGTTCAATATCTAAGCGAAGCTGAGAGTTTCCATGAGTTTGTGCTAATTCTCCTGCGTTTATCATTGCACTTCCACTAAATATCCCAGAGGGAACGACTATATGTACTCCTAATGAACCGTCTCTTAATTGAACTTTTCCATGATCTGGTTCTACATAATCCATTTTTGTCATTGTCTCGCCAGCAGAGGCAAAATCTATGCCTGCATTTTCACGTATAGCACTTGCCATCTCTTTCATACCTACTGCTTCTATAAGAAAATGAAGTCTATTTTTATTTCGGTTGTCACGGAAGCCATAGCGTTTAAAAAGCTCAGCTATAGAACTAAACGCAGCTAAAACTTCAGATTCGTTCTTTAAAAATATATCTGCACTCTTGGCAATCATACCAACACGACCGCCAAGATACATGTTATAACCAAACATTCCATCTTTTTGAGCCAAAACAAAACAACAATCATGAGCATAAACATTACATCTATTTGAGAGATTTCCTGTTATAGACGTATTGAACTTTCTTGGTAATGTTGAAATCCAATCTTTAGAGTACAAAAATGTCTCTTGCAATTTTAATAAAGTATCATGAGAAGCGAGTACATTATCAAACGCTAAGTCATCAAATGGATCACCAACTATTCCACGAAAGTTATCAACACCTGTTTGAAATGTAGATACTCCTACATCATTGAGTTTTTTTATAACAATAGGTAGTGATTCTATAGTTAAGTAACGTAGTTCACACTGTTGACGAGTAGTAAGATCTATGTAGTCTTGTCCATACTCTTTTGCACATTCACCAACTGCTTTTGCTTGCTCGGCATTCATAAAACCACCTGGGATACGAAGTCTTATCATAAACTTTTGAGGTGTTGCAGGTCTATAAAAAATTCCAAAACATTTGAGAAAGTATGCTTTGTCCTCTTCTGAGACTGAGTCAAAACCATTAGCTGCATACTCTTCAAGTTTGTTATATGCTTCAAGTGGATCTTTTGAATCTTTTACAATTTGTACTTTATTGATTTTTTTACTTCTACTTTTATATGCTTCTTCTAATGCTGTTATCATTTTTCATCCTGCTATGTCGTCAAGCTTTTGCTCTAAAGATTCTACTAGAATTTAATAGTTCTAAAATCATACTTAATATTTAATGTAAAATTAATCAAAAAATGTTTAATTTTTATACACTTAGACCATAAAGACCCTATTTAAGCATTTCTTTCATTTTAGATATGTGTTTCTTAATGAAAAACTAAGTTTAATGTGCCTATTTTTTAACCAATTAGTTGTACTATTTATAATTTAGCTTATGTACAATACAGATGAAACAAAAAATAAAAGGAAGTATAAAATGTCTTATATAGAACCCTCAGAGTTTTCAACGAAGCTAGTTGATTCAGGCGAACAAAAAGTACATATGTCTACAAAAGACACACTAATTAGAGCATATATGGCGGGTGCAGTTTTAGCACTTGCTGCAGTATTTGCAATTACAGTTGCAACAAAAACAGGTTCACCTCTTTTAGGTGCATTGCTATTCCCGGTTGGATTTATCATGCTTTATCTTATGAAGTTTGACTTACTTACTGGTGTTTTTACCTTAGTGCCACTTGCATATCTCGACAAACGCCCAGGTGTAACAATAGGTCAGATTCTTAGAAACTTTGGACTCGTAGCCCTAGGTAATTTCGGTGGTGCATTTACAGTGGCTGTTATGATGGCGTTTATATTTACATACGGTTTTAATACAGATGGTGGAGCTATAGCTGCAAAAGTTGCAAAAATCGGAGAAGCAAGAACCCTTGGCTACTCTGCACATGGGTTTGATGGTTGGTTAACTGTATTTATCCGTGGTATGCTTTGTAACTGGATGGTATCTATGGGTGTTGTTGGTGCTATGATTTCTACATCTGTTTCAGGTAAATGGCTTGCAATGTGGATGCCAGTAATGCTCTTCTTCTTTATGGGTTTTGAGCACTCAATCGTAAATATGTTTCTTTTCCCATTCTCTTTAATCATGGGTGGTGATTTTACTGTAACTGATTACTTACTATGGAATGAACTTCCTGTTGCACTTGGAAACCTCGTAGGTGGTCTTCTCTTTGTTGGTCTTCCTATCTACTATACTCATGCTAAGATGAGTCCAGCAAGAAAACTATAAGAACAAAGTCTACAAAAGGAGTAAAAAATGACAAAAATAGAAATGAGCGAGGCTATCATCCTCGCAAAAAAATCTTCAGGAATGAGTTGGGAAGAGATAGCTAAAAAAGTTGGTCTCTCTAGTGTTTTTCTCACTTCTGCTTGTTTGGGACAAAACTCTCTCAAGCCAGAGAGTGCAAAAAAGTTATGTAAAGTACTAGGTCTCAAAAAAGATATAGTTACTGCTTTACAAGAGTATCCGACTAAAACTTGGGACTTTACGATTCCACAAGATCCTCTCATCTATCGTTTTTATGAGATTACTGGCGTTTACGGCGAGACAATGAAAGAGATAGTTCAAGAGAAGTTTGGTGATGGCATCATGAGTGCCATTGACTTCTCACTCGACATAGACAAAGAAGAAAATCCAGCAGGTGATAGAGTTGTGATTACTATGAATGGTAAATTTCTACCATATAAAGCTTGGTAAGATGAAAGATAGCACCCAACTTCAAGTCTCTGTTGGCGAGTACACCGATAAGGGTGCTAAAGATAGTAACCAAGACTTTCATGATGTTTTTATACCTACAAACCATCAAATTACAACCAAAGGGATTGCTATTGCTATTGCTGATGGTATTAGTAGTAGTGACGTAAGTGATATAGCAAGCAAGTCTGCTGTAACTTCTTTTTTAATAGATTACTTTAGCACCTCAGAATTATGGTCAGTTAAAAAGTCTGCCCATAGAGTTCTAGCTGGAGTAAACTCTTGGCTTTGTGCTCAAAGTGATAAAGGAAAGTTTCCACATGATAAAAATCGTGGTTATGTTTGTACTTTTAGTGCCATGATCATGCGTTCTCATACAGGACATATCTTCCATCTTGGAGATACACGCATTTACAGAATACGAGAAAAAGAACTAGAGTTACTTACCCAAGATCATCGAATGTATGTCTCCCAAGATAAGAGCTACCTAAGCCGTGCATTAGGGATAGAAAAAGAGTTTAGTATTGATTATGAAACTACGGAATTAAAACAGGGTGATATCTATCTTTTTATGAGTGATGGTATTTATGAGCACATCGATAAAGATGTCCTTATAAATACTATTTTTGATGAGAACAACACTCTCCAAGAGAGTGCAAAAATCATATCTGATTTTGCATTCAAAGATGGAAGTCAAGATAATCTCACTATTCAAATCATACAAGTTGATATGCTTCCAAATAGCGATATTAAAGAGATAGACAAAGAGTTACTTAGTAAACCCCTTCCTCCCATTTTAGAAGTTCCCTGCGTTTTTGATGGCTACAAGGTTATGCGAAAGCTAAGTGCCACAAGTAGAAGTCATACGTACTTAGCACTTGATGTAAAGACAAATGCTAATGTAGTTATAAAAATTCCCTCTATTGATTTAAAAAACGATCAAGCTTATCTAGAAAGGTTCTCTCTTGAAGAGTGGATAGCAAAACGTATGAGCAATGACTATCTTCTAAAAGCTTATAATCAAACGCGAGAGAAAAATTATCTCTATAGTGTTACAGAGTATGTCGAGGGAACTACACTTACACAATGGATGCGAGACAATCCTAAGCTTGAACTGAACAAACTTAGAGATATTGCAACACAGATTGCAAAAGGTTTACAAGCTATGCATAGACAAGAGCTTATACACCAAGACTTACGACCTGACAACATTATGATAAACGCAACAGACACCATAAAAATCATAGATTATGGTTCCGTAAAAGTAGCGGGTATTGCAGATATCAACACACTTATAGAACAAGAAAATATTTTAGGGACGATGATATATACAGCCCCTGAATACTTTCTTGGAGAGCTAGGCTCAAGTAAATCAGATATCTTCTCTTTAGCTGTTATTGTTTACCAAATGATTTCAGGAAAATTTCCTTATGGCACGAATGTCGCAAAAGCCACAAGCCGAGCACTACAAAGAAAACTTGTTTATAGATCCCTATATACAGAAGAAACGAATGTGCCACTATGGTTTGATGCTGCACTTAAAAAAGCACTCAGTCCAAACCCCAGAGAACGCTATGATGAACTCTCAGAATTTATCTATGATTTAAAACACCCAAATGAGATGCTTACAAAAGCACATAGAGTCCCTTTTGTAGAGAGAAATCCTGTTTTAGTTTGGAAAGGCATATCTTTCATACTTGCTACGATTATAGTATTTTTACTTCTTTATTAATTCACTCTAGGATATCAAAACAGACGATGTACTCTACTCTTTGTATCTCAATTTTACAAGCATAAGTACGACATATACTCCCACTTGCTTTTGAGACATATTTTGCACTTAAGTAGTCTCCTCTTTGTGACTCTTTTACTATGAAGTAGTACTTACTCAAAGTATGGTCTTTCCCAGCTTTTGTAGGTTTAAAGAGATATTTTTCTTCTGAGTGTATCACTGTATCACCTACTTGTATTCCACTCTTCTCATCTATAAGATATATCGCTTGTATTTTTGATTTTTGAGTGATAAGCTTATCTAAGAGTTCTAGGTTATGCACTCCCTTGTCTTCTAAAATATCCCCTACTTTTTTCACAAGTGTTTGAGATTTTTCAAGTAAGTCTCTTTTTGTCTCCATTTTTTCCATAAAAAGATCTTTGGACATTCTTCCTATGTACTCCATAGATTTATCTAACTCGTAAGAACTCTCCTCATCTATCTCCTCTTTTATACGTGAGAACCAAAAGCCTTGAAAGAGATCTATCTCCTTTTGCATACAAGCCATCACCTCATCCTTATGTTCAACTCCCTCAGCAACTACTATTGCACCTATATGATGACACATATTTGAAATTGCACTGAGAAGTTCTGAAGTGATAAGATTGTTTTGAACATTATATATGAGAGAACGGTCAATCTTTACTATCTCTGGCTGTAGGTATTCAAGTCTATCAAAACTGCTATAAGCAGTTCCAAAGTCATCTATGGCAATTAAAAATCCATGTTTTTTATAAGTATCTATAAAACTCTTTAGCAGATGAGTATCACGGATTTTATCTTCCTTAATCTCGATGACTATGTTTTTTGGAGGGATGTTATACTTATATACTGCAGATATAAAATCCTTAGCAAGCTCTTTTTCTATGATAGAGGAGTCAAATTTGACAAAAAGAAGTGAGTCATTATCTGAATGATAATACTTTTGAAATTTTACAAGAGCAAGTTCGCGTACATACTCATCTAAAGTTGAAGCAACATCCTCTTTTTTTGCCTGTTCAAAAAGATATAGTGGTGATATAGGCTCATCATATCTATCCATTGCACGAGTAAGTGCCTCATATGCAAAGATCTTTTTATCTTTTATGGAGACTATGGGCTGAAGGTGTATATCAATTTGTTTATTGTTTATTAGATCATTTATCATCTTTTAATTATGCTCTATTTTGAGTTTAGATTACTATGGTGTTTGTATAAAATATAGCCAAAAGTAAAACTTTTTTCTCTTTACTCTAAAACTTCTTTATAAATTTTAACTGCACTATTGTTATAGTCTGGTTGAAAAGACTCTTTATCTAAAAGATCATTAGTCAAGTAGTTTACTTCTCGATTACTGATGGGAATAAAGATATTTTTTTGAGAAATTCTATCTGTTACAAGAGCTTTTGTTAGAATGCTTCCTCTTTTAGAAACTACTCTTATCGTATCATTATTTTGTATCTGCAATGACTCTGCATCACTTGGGTGTATTTCACAAAAATTCAACTCTTTAAACTTCAGTAGTGTTGCTGGCAAGTTTGTCTTTGTCCCACTATGCCACTGATCTCTAGTTCTACCTGTTAAAAGTATAAAAGGGTACTCTAAACTGGTTTTCTCACTCAAGAGTTTATTCTCTACAAAGTGTAAATTTGCTTTTTTATCTGGGGTTAAAAAGTTTTTAATCTTCTCTCCCCATATAAAAGGAACCATAGATATAGCATCATAATCAGCTTCACTTATATCCATATAACTGTTAAGTTTAGTCATCTGCTGATACTCTAAAAATATATCTTTTGCACTAGAGTAAGCAAACTCTTTTTCAAATCCAAGCCCATGTGCTAGTAGTTTAAATATCTCCCAATCAGGTTTACACTCTATAGAGGTACGTGTAAGTCTCTCTTGCTTTGTGATACTTCTATCAAGATTTGTTTGAGTGCCCTCTTTCTCTCCCCAAGGAGCCGCTGGAAGTCTGACATGTGCAAACTTTGCAGTTTCACTATTTTGGTAGGCGTTTATCTCCACCACCATTGGTATCTTCTTCATCAGCTCTTCTACTTTGTTTCTGTTTGGTAGGTGATAGATTGGATCTGTATGACATATGATAAGAACATCTAAGTTTGCATCTAACATCTGTGTTGCACTCAAACCAGGCTTGTTACTAATCTCTGTAGTCTTCCAAAATTTAGAGACTTTTTTTATTGACTCTGCATCAAAGCCTAAGTGTACTGCCAGCATAGTTGAGAGACCTCCTACCTCTCTACCACCCATGGCGTTTGGCTGTCCTGTTAAACTAAAGGGGCCGTTTCCCTCTTTAAAGATTTTACCACTAAGGAGATGAGTATTTATAAGTGCTAAGTTTTTATCTACACCTTGAACCGACTGATTGAGCCCCATTGTCCATGCTGTTATAATGTTTTCACTCCCCTTATATATCTCCCAAAACTCTTCAAACTGCTCTGAAGAGAGTCCTGTCCTTTTTAGCATCTTTGTTACAGGAACACGTTTGAATTTATTTTTAAGTAATGAGAAGTTATTTACATTTTTTTCTACAAAATCCTTGTCATATAACTCTTCGTCTATCATTCTCTTAGATATAAGGTTGAAAAAATCTATGTCACTACCAACACGTATAGGGAGGTAGATATCTGCTATTTTCGCCGTATCTGTATATCTAGGGTCAATTACAACAATTTTAAGTCCTAGTTTTTTTGCTTTTTTGATTTGATTATGAAAAACAACATGTGCTTCTGCAGTATTTGCACCTACGAGTATAAGCAAGTCACTTTTAAAGATATCTTTCATTCTTAGTGGTACAAAATCCGCCCCTAATGATTTTTTATATGCAACAACTGCACTTGACATACAGGTACGACTATTTGTATCAACATTGTTTGTACCTATAAATCCTTTTCCTAGCTTATTGGCTATATAATAGTCTTCTGTTAAAAGTTGTCCTGAGAGATAAAAACCTATCTTCTCTTTTGGTGTTTTTTTTATCTTTTGTACTACTTTACTTATAGATTCATCCCAAGTAGCATCTTTAAACTCTTCATCTATACTTTCTCTATACTTGGGTCTCAACAATCTGCTCGTTGTATCTATACTTATAAGTTCAGAGACACCCTTAGAACATACATTTCCAGCATTTGCAGGATAAGTAATATCTCCTATGAGTTTTTCACTATCATATTCAAGTCCACATCCAACCCCACAATATCCACATACTGATTTAATCATAATCTTACCTTTTTGTATTCTAATACTCACAGTATATATTATTTTAATGTAATTTTAAGATAATACTGCCTAATTATTAATCATTTATATGTATATTAATAGATTAATAGCAAGTATAATTTCTAATCAAACATTTATAAAATGTAATTTTAAGGATTAAAGATGCTAAACAAAATAGTAGGATTTGGATTAGGCTTGTCATTAGTTGCTTCAACATTAGTTGGTGCAGACTTAGAGAAAAAGAAGTTAACAATAGGTTTTATTGCCTTAACTGACTGTGCTCCAATCGTCATCGCAAAAGAAAAAGGCTTCTTTAAAAAATATGGTCTAGACGTTCATGTAGTTAAAGAAGGTGGTGGATGGCCAGGAATCCAGCAAAAAGTCATCTCAGGCGAGTATGACTTCTCTCACGCTCTTGCAGGTATGCCAATCGCTGCGACTTTAGGTATTAATGGAAACGCCAACCTTCAAGCTGTTTTATCTTTAGACTTTAATGGTAACGGTATCACTTTTGGAAACAAAATCATCAAGCAGATGAAAAAATATGGCATGGACGAATCAAAACGCCCACTAGGTTCTCAATCTCTTAAAAAGTATATAGATGCAAAACATTCGGCTGAAGGAAATGATTACCAACCCCTTTCATTTGGTATGGTTCATCCAGTTTCTACGCATAACTACGAGCTAAGATACTGGATGGCGTCTTCAGGAATCGTTCCAGATCGTGACACTACTATCAAGCCATTCCCGCCACCGACTATGCCATCAAACCTCATCGCTGGAAACATTGAGGGTTACTGTGTTGGTGAACCATGGAACGAAAGAATCGTTTTAAAGAAAAAAGGCTCAACGCTTGTTACAAACTATGATATTTGGAACAACAATCCTGAAAAAGTACTCCAAACGCGAGCAGACTTTATAGACAAAAATCCAAAGACTACAAAAGCAGTTATGAAAGCAGTTCTTGAAGCCCAAATCTGGTTAGACACTTCATGGGAAAACCGTAAAGAAGCCGCAAAAATTCTTTCAAAAAAGAATTATGTAAACGCTCCAGTTTCAGTTCTTGAAAAGTCAATGACGGGAACGTTTCAGTACCTAAAAGGTCAAAAGTCAGAAGCAAATCCAATGTTTAACGTTTTTGCCAACTACTATGCGGCGTATCCATACTACTCTCACGGTATGTGGTTCATCACTCAGATGTATAGATGGGGTCAGATAGACAAGGCTGTTGATATGAAAGCAGTCATCGAGTCTGTATATAGACCTGACCTATTTGCTGAAGTAGCAACTGAAATCGGTTACACACTTCCTCCAAGTGCTTGGAAAAAAGATGGAGTTGATGAGTACAACATGTTTATGGATGGCAAAGTTTGGGATCCAAACAAGGCAGTAGAGTACATCTTCTCAACAGGCATTGATGAGTCAAAAGTCTCAAAAGAAGAGCTTCTCAAAGTAAACACATGGAAAGTTAAAACAGTACAACCAAACTATGTGTGTCCATATGGACCAGCAGGCTGTGCTGATCCAAAATATGTGACAAAGTAAGTGACCCAATAAAGTCTCTCATAAAAAAGCAAGAAAGTTTCTTGTTTTTTTACATCTTTAAGTACCTAAAGAAATGATACAAGAATCCTTTTTCATGTACTCTCCTGAAACTTTAGGTGCTTTACTAGGTACTTAAAGATGTAAACAAGATTAAAATAAATGAAGGTAGATAAATGAAAAGTGAATTACTAAAAAAGATATTTTTACCAATCTTTGTGTTTTCTTTGATAATACAACTATGGTCAGGTATCGCTCAAATTGTAGAAGATTTTCCAACACCTAGTGGGACTTATGTCGCTGCGTTTGGTGGTGTAAATGTGGATGGTGATGAGATAGAAGGTGTTCTCTCTGATCCTTTTTATATAGAAAACCAAGATGACAAAGGTCTGTTTTGGCAGATTGTAGAATCTCTTAAGAGAGTATTTGCAGGTTTTATACTGGCAATTGTAGTTGGCGTTCCTTTTGGTTTGATGCTTGGTATGAGTAAAAACGCACAGTATGCATTTGACCCTTTTATACAGATATTTAAACCTATATCGCCACTTGCTTGGCTGCCTCTGTTACTCTTTATTTTTCAAGATATAAATATGACAGCAATATCTACTATTTTTATAACTTCTATCTGGCCTATTATCATTAACACAGCACTTGGTGTGAAGAGTGTAAGTGAAGACTATATGAATGTAGCAAAAGTTTTAAGATTTACACCACTTGAAAAGATAACTCAGATTATTTTACCCGTCTCAGTTCCTTATATTTTTACAGGTATGCGTTTATCTTTAGGTATCGCTTGGCTTGTTATCGTTGCGGCTGAGATGCTTACGGGTGGTATAGGTATTGGGTTTTGGATTTGGGATGAGTATAACAACCTTAACTACCACAACATTATTATCGGAATCATCATCGTTGGTCTTGTAGGGTATCTACTTGACTTTATCATGGGAAAAATTGCAGACTATTTTGATTATACAAAAAAAGGAAGAGCGTAATGAGTAAGTTTTTAAGCCTAGAGGGGATTGAAAAAAGGTTTCCAATTCCTGGTAAAGAGGATTATGTAGCTGTGACAGATGTAAACCTTGAGATAAAAGAGAATGAAATCATCGCAATAATCGGACATAGTGGCTGTGGTAAAAGTACACTTCTTAACATGATATCAGGACTTGATGCACAGAGTGAGGGTGCCATAGTACTAGAGAACAAACATGTTCAAGGTCCCGGACCTGAGCGTGCTGTAGTTTTTCAGAACCACTCTCTTCTTCCATGGCTAAGCATTTACAAAAACATAGAAATGGCTGTTAAAAAAGTGATGCCTGAACTCTCGGCTACTGAGTTAAAGCAAAGGGTTGAAAAGTTTATAAATATGGTGAACCTTGACCAAGCAAAAGATAAACTCCCCGATGAAATAAGTGGCGGAATGAAACAACGTGTGGGTATTGCTAGAGCACTGGCAATAAAGCCAAAAGTACTCTTAATGGATGAGCCTTTTGGAGCGCTTGATTCACTTACTCGTGCAAACCTTCAAGAGCATCTTATGAGAATACAAGAGAGTGTAAAAAACACCGTAATTATCATTACTCACGATATTGATGAAGCGGTTTTACTCAGCGATAGAGTAATCATGATGACAAATGGACCGCATGCAACTATTGGTGAAGTACTAGAAGTAAACCTAGAGAGACCAAGAGATAGAGTCTCACTTCAACATGACCCAGAGTACATTCGCTGTAGAGAGGCAATTTTGAGTTTCTTATACGAAAAATTTGCCAAAGAAGATGAGTAGTTAGATGCCAAGACTGCTATCTCTGTAGAGTCTATGATCTAGCCTCTGCAGAGATAGTGATATCTTGAAAACAAAAACAAAAAAAGGGAAAAAGATGAAAAAAATTCTAATGTCAGCTGTAGCTTTAACAGCAATGATTGGATCGGTAAATACACTTAGTGCACAAGATGGTATAAATATCTTCAATGATATCAAACTTAAAGGAGAAATTCGTCCACGTTATGAGATGTCTGATGTAGTTGACGATGGTAAAGAGACAGCAAATGCATTTACTGCACGTCTTCACCTCTCTGTTACAGCTGGACTTTTAGATGTCGAAGGTTTAAGTGCAACTGTTGGTATCCAGAGTGTAAATAACTTTGGTTATACAAAGTACAACAGCACCAATAATGGTCAGACGCAGTATGATGTAATCAAAGACCCACAGTTTGCTATGCTCTCAGAAGCTTCAATTGACTACAAAATAGACCAAACAAAACTACATGCTGGACGATCGCAAATCAATCTTGATAATCAGCGTTTTATCGGTACAGTTGGTTGGAGACAAGTTGAGCGTTCTTATGACACAGTATCGGTAATAAACAGTGATATAAAAAACCTAGAACTTATGGCTGCTTATCTTTATGGATATCAGGGTGTTGGAGCTGGAGATACAACAGAAACATCATCTGTACTACTTCATGCAAAATACAAAGCGATGGATGCATTAACTGTTACAGCATATGACTATATGCTTGCATCACTAAGTGATACTATAGGTCTTGCACTTACGGGAAATGTAGATCTTGGTGCTAAGTTAAACTATCGTGCGGAATATGCAATACAAAAAGATCCGACTATGGAGTATGGGGCTAAAAATGTCCAAGCAGATGCATCTTACTATAACCTTGACTTAGGAGCAAATATCTCTGGCGTTTTAGCGGGTGTAAACTATGAGGTGTTAAGTGGTACGGATGGTACAGATGGTAAAACAACATTTAACCCTGCACTTGGTACAAATCATAAGTTTAATGGTTGGGCAGATGTATTTTATGTAGCAAGCAAACCACTTGGTGGTTTAAAAGATGCAAATATACGCTTAGGATATACAGCACCAGGTTTAGGAAAGTTTCTTGCAGTCTATCATGACTTCAAAGCAGATACAAATATGGTCTCTTCAACAGGTACAACAGATGATTTAGGTTCAGAATTTGATGTTGTTTATGTAAACAAGATACCTGGTGTTAACGGTCTAACTGGTTTAGTAAAATATGCTTCATACTCAAAAGGTAAAGCAACTGGTTATACAAATGACAAAAATGTAGCATGGGTACAACTCGACTACAAGTTTTAGTATAAACGCCACTCAAGAGTAAAGATTTTATCTTTACCGTGGGCTTATTAGCCTCTTAGCTCTTTTATAGCAGCATAAGCTTCGTTTAGGCGTTTTGTTTTCTCCTGTGAAAACTCTAACATATCTTTTGGTAAGCCTTTACTCACTAGTGAATCATAATGGTGCTCTTTCATTAATCTTCTATAGTTTTTCTTTATAACATCAAAACTGTCACTCGGTTTTGACTCAAGCTCTTCATAGTAAGCATCCATCTTGTTTACAGATGTATAAGAACTTCTACTACCGTTGCCACCACTATTTCCACTACTATAGCTTCCATAAGTATAACTAGTTCGTGAGTAGCCATTTTTTGCAGCATTTTCAAAATTTCTAAAGGCTTCTGCATACATTATTCTCACCCCAATAAGTAAGAAAAAGTTAAATGGAAAAAACAGAATTCTAGGAGCAAAGATAAGAAGTAAAATCCCTATGATTATACTTCCAAAACAAAACCCAAGCCACATAAATTCTAAGACTATCCCTAAAATTATAAACGCAAAACCAAATAACTTTTTTAACATATTTTTTATCCTTTTAAAAAAGAATTGTATCCAAAATAAGAGTTACTTCTTTTTGAGTAAGCTTGATTACTTTCTATACAATCACTTTGCCTATTTCTCTTAATAAAGCTCTATAATTATACAAAATATAATTTATTCATATATAAAGGATTTTAGCAATGCAAGAGTTTATGCAAGCGTATAAAGATAATACAGATGACATAGAAAATTTTCTTCTTGAGACCATAAAAAATACAGGGAGCCTAACGAGTAAAGAAGCCAATAACTTTGAGAAACTTTATAAACTTTTTCCCTCTTTAGAACTTGTATATATCTGTGATAAAGAGAGTTTCATACAAACATCTCCAAATGTCTATAGAAATAAAACATCAAAAGCACAAATAGGAAGTACGAGAAAGTATCTTCTTTCTAAACTAAAACTTGACGATAAAGGTTTGTCTGTTTCAGCTCCTTATATCAGTAGTGCCACAGGCCGTACCTGTGTAACAGTTGCTAAAGAGGAGGGAGGAAAAATCTTTTTACTAGACTTGGAACTTGCTCTTTTACTTCAAAGACTCGGACTTGTAAATGTCCATAAGCAGTTCAACCTACTCAATAAATCTTTTTATTTTCTCACTGGAAGCATCATGGTAATTTTAGCACTATTTACTGTTGGGTATGCTCTATTTGATCTATTTACTTCTCTTTTCATAGAGTCTAACCTATCCATAGAGTCCATTTTCAAACCAGTCATTGCTCTAACCTTGGGACTTGCTATCTATGACTTAGCAAAAACTGTCCTTGAACAAGAAGTTATTTTTAAATCCTACTCTAAAAATGGTCGAGCTGAATATAAGGTCTTAGTAAAATTTTCTATCACTATTATTATTGCTCTTTTGATTGAGGCACTTATGGTGGTATTTAAAATCGCAATTGCGGATTATCACCAAATGATACATGCTTTTTATCTTATAGGAGGGGTAACAATGTTAGTTGTATCACTTGGCTTATTTATCTTCTTTACAAAAGAAAAAGTAACTCCTATAAATAACCAACATTAAAGAGTCCATCTATTATAATTGCAGTTCAAAATTTCATATAAAAGTGAGTCTATGAGCTGGCTAGATTTTTTACAAACAAAAAAAGAGTGTCACGTGAACTTTGGTCGTGGCACTTATGCACAAATAGCAAAAAATGAAGAAGAACTTTTTACAAAATCTGCTGAGGCATTTGAGAAAAAAGAGGTTCTTGATGCTTATGAGTACTTTTTAAAATCTCTCATCAACTTTAACAATAGTAACTCAAATGAAAACATCATTATCACCAGAGACGAAGAAAAATTAGATTTTGTCCTTTTCCAAGGAAGTGCAAAAATTCATGGACACATTACAGAAGAATCACTCTATGCTGAAGCAACTTTAGTCAAAAAAGATTTAGCCTCAGTAGCCCTAAAACGCAAGGCACTTGAGAGAAACTACCAGTTCACTTACATAAACAACATGAGTGATGCTAAGTACATCAAGCTCAAACTCTACCAAGACAACATCACAATGAGTCCTCAAAAAGTCTTTTTTCCACTTAGAGAACTTGCATTAAATGCCGACTTCGATAAAGAATTTATCGTTAGTGAATTTCCAGATTGTGCCTTAGAGGAGATAGATCATCTCGTCCCTCTAGATGAGCATGAACTCAAAATAAAATATGACTCTCTTCAAAAATGGATAAAAGAACTCAATGAAAAAGTACTTACCCTCCCCTCAAATGATAACACAGGGATGCAAGCATTTTTATACCTAAATATCCTTTTTAAAGTTGACTACCTTCTTGTTCCTCGCTATAAAATTTATCAAAAGCTCTCAAGAAAAATACAAAACTACTTTAGTGAAGAAAATGCCGCAATGGAAGCAAAAAATGAGGAGTTAAAAAAATACCTCCTTAAACTTCAAGAGTTAAGTTTTGAAGAGTTCTCTTTTAACTTTTATAATGCAAAGTATACTTTTAGTCCTATAGATAAGAGTTCTTTTGAAGAGTTTTGTAACTTTATAACAGAGTCATTGATCAAAATAAGATGGTACAAAAACAATAGATACACACAGATTATTCCTACTATCTACAGTTACATGGCGTTTTACTCACTTTATAATTATGGTTTGAATCCAGTACTAAAAGAACTATTACACACTTTAGTTGCTATTCAAAATGCTGATTTTTTCACTGCTCTAGATTGTCCTAGTTTCTATGATACTAAAAAAGAGAGTTTTGCTAAACGCACTATTATTCAAAATGTGGATGAGATTATCTCCAAGCACCAAGAACGCTATAAAGCACTTGTAAGTTTTTCAAATGAGCTTAACTTTAACTCTATGAACGAGTTTTCATATAGTTACTACCAAGCACTAAAAAATCTAGATTTTGAGGAGATATAAAAGATGAACACTCAAAAAATACTAGAAACTTACATAGAAAACATCATACAGATTATGACGCCCTACGGAACAGGAACGGGCTTTATCATAGATGACCTTATCATTACAAACTCTCATGTTGTAAGTGGACTTAAAGAGGTCGTAATCAGTGCTAAAAAAGTTCCAAGAACAATTGCTAGCGTTATCTATGATGATCCCTATTTCGACCTTGCGTTTATAAAGTACGATTTTATTAAACCAAAGAACCCTTTAGTGTTAGCAAAACAAAATGTTGAAGATGGAGATACGACCATAGCCATAGGACATCCATACGGATTAAACTATACAGCAACGGAAGGGATAGTCTCTCGTGCTTCACGACTTCAAGGAGACTTAGAGTACATCCAGATAGATGCTGCAATCAATCCAGGTAATAGTGGTGGTCCACTTCTTAATGAGACAGGAGAAGTGACAGGAGTAAACACCTTTATAATCCAAAACGCCAACAACCTTGGTTTCTCACTCCCATTTTTTTACCTTCGTGAGGCACTTGAAGATTTTAAAAGCAATGGGATAGAGAATGTCATCAAATGTCCCTCATGTAAAAACCTCATAGAAGAGAGTGAAATTATAAATGACTACTGCGCAGAGTGTGGTGCGAAACTTGAAACTGCAAAGATGCGACGTAAGGGCTACAATCCAACTGGCCCAACAAGGCTTTTAGAAGAGATTTTAGAATCGCTCAAGATAAATGTGACACTTGCTCGTCGCTCTCAATCATCATGGAGAGTAGACAAAGGAACCGCACGCATAGATATAAACTACTATGAAAACGGCATAATTATAGGCGACTCAAAACTCTGTGCCATTCCAAGTAAAGAGATAGACAGAGTCTATGACTATCTTTTAAATGAAAACGAAAAACTCTCATATTTACAGTTTTCACTCAATGAAAACAGCATCTATCTCTCATACTTAATCGTTGACTCTTCTTTAACTCAAAAAGAGGGTAAAATTGCGATTGAAAGACTGATAGAGTATGCAAACAAATATGATGATATTCTTATAAATGAATATGGTGCTACAAAACAAAAACGCGACGAAGAGGATTAAAAAATAATGAGCAAATTTTTAGAATTTAAATGTAATTTAGAAACTTTTATAGAAGACTTAACAAACCTACAAAACACAAATGAGCAGAAGCTACAAGAGCTTTTAAAACAAGAGCACAAAACTTATGCTTCATTTGCTAGACTACTACAGATGCAAGAAGAGGCGATAGGACATCTCTTCACTCCTCTATCACATCTAAACGCAGTAAACAACTCAGATGAAACGCAGAGAGTTTATACAGAGTCTCTTCCTATTCTAACAGAGTACTCTACAAAAATGTCTCAAAACATTGACATTTACAATGCCTACAAAGAGATTTATGCAAATGAAAAAGAGTCTTTAAACTATGAGCAAAACAGAGTTTTAGAAATAAGCATACAGAGTTTTGAGCTTAGCGGTGCACACTTAGATGAAGCCACAAAAAAAAGACTCCAAGAGATAAATCTTAAAAAAAGTGAACTTGCCAACAACTTCTCTCAAAATCTTCTTGACGCGACAAACGCTTATGAGTACATCATAAGCAACGAAGAGGATGTAAAAGGTGTACCATCAAGCGAACTTGAAAATGCCAAGTTTGAAGAAGATGGTAAAACAAAATACAGATTTACACTTCAAATGCCATCCTACATAGCATACATGACCTATGGACCAAACAGAGAGATAAGAGAAGAGATATATAAAGCTTATGTCTCTCGTGCACCTCAAAACGCAGCCATCATAGATGAGCTATTAGCACTCAGAGATGAGATGAGTAAACTCTTGGGATTTGAAAACTATGCAAGTTACTCTATAGCTTCAAAAATGGCACCAGATGAAAAAAGTGTATTAGGTTTTTTAGAGAACCTTTTACAAAACTCTAAAGCTCAAGCACAAGAAGAGCTCAAAGAACTTCAAAAGATAGCTCCACATAAACTAGAGAGTTTTGACACTGCGTTTTATAGTGAAATCCTTAAAAAAGCACAGTATGACTTAGATGAAGAGGAGTATCGTCCTTACTTTGAGCAAAAAAGTGTCTTAAAGGGAATGTTTGATTTTCTCAACAAACTCTTTGGAATAGAGTTTAAAAAGTTAGATGAAAAACTTTGGGATGAGAGTGCAACTTCTTATGACTTATATCTAGAGAACAAATTAAGAGCAAGACTCTATATAGACCTTGATGCAAGAGAGTCTAAACGCGGTGGTGCTTGGATGCATAACTATCAAACGCACTGTTTAGATGAACATGACGAGGAGCAACTCGCTTCAGTTTTTGTAGTATGTAGTTTTCCTCCATCAACTAAAAACTCGCCATCTCTTTTACGCCACGATGATATTGTAACACTTTTTCATGAGATGGGACATGCAATCCACCATTTACTCTCAAATGTAAGTGAAAACGAAGTAAGCGGTGTGAATGGAGTTGAGTGGGATGCGGTTGAGTTTCCTTCTCAATTTTTAGAGAGTTTTGCTTATGAGCCACAGGTCTTAAAACTCTTTGCAAAGCACTATAAAACAGGAGAAGTCATTCCCGACGTCATGATAGAAAAACTGGTTAAAAGCAAGAACTTTCTCTCGGCGATGGGAATGCTTAGACAGTTAGAGTTTTCTATATTTGACTTTAAACTTCACACAAAAGTTTATAAAGGTGAAGAAGTACAAGCACTTTTAAATAGTATTAGAGAAGAGAGTGCACTTATAAAAGCACCTGAATACAACAAATTTCAAAATGGCTTTTCACATATCTTTGCTGGTGGCTATGCTGCTGGATACTATAGCTACAAATGGGCGGAAGTTTTAAGTGCAGATGCTTTTTACACTGTAGTAGATGAGGGAATATTTAACTCAGGGACTGCACAAAAGTATAGAGAGATTGTACTAAACGGTGGTGGTGCTAAAAGCATGCAAATTCTCTTTGAAGAGCTAATGGGTAGAAAACCAGATGTAACCCAACTCCTGCGTTTAAATGGAATCAAATAGTGAAAATAGTTTTTCTTCTTGTTTTACTATTATCATTACTTCATGGAGAAACGACTTTGAAAATTGCGACATATAATGTAGAAAACCTTTTTGACTTAAAAAAAGATGGATATGAGTATAAAGAGTACATTCCAAATACAAAGTCAAACTGGAATCAAAGAACATATAAAATCAAGCTAAACAATATTGCTACGGTTATAAAAGAGATTGATGCAGACATTATAGCTCTACAAGAGATTGAATCACTTCAAGCACTTAAAGACCTGCGTTTTACGCTTAAACAAAAAGGTCTTTACTATCAATACTACAAAATAGCAGACTATAAAAACACGACAACAAAAGTTGCACTTCTCAGTAAAATTCCTTTTACATATACTCATGAAGTAGCAGTCACACCCTCTTATAAATACAGAAATATCTTAGAAGCAAAATTTAAAATCAACAAAAAAGAGCTCTATATCTTAGTCAATCACTGGAAGTCAAAAAGTGGACCAGAGAGTCGAAGAATAGTCTCAGCTAAAAAGCTAATGAAAAGAGTCTCAGAACTTGGAGAAGATAAAAATATCATACTCTTAGGTGATTTTAATTCACACCATGAAGAGTACAAGGTTTTTAAGAGAAAACGCAAGCATAATGACACCGATGGAATTACAGGAATAAACCATATTTTAAAAAGTGTCTCATATGCAGACATAGCTGAGAGAACAAAGATAAATAGCGGTGAATTTTATAATCTTTGGTATGATGAAGAAATTGGTGAGCGATACTCCTATATATATAGATCTAAAAAAGAGACACTTGATAATATGCTTATATCCCCTTCATTACTCAATAAAAGTGGCATATACTACAAGTCAAACTCAATGCACTCACACAAATCAGGCTATCTCTTTAAAAAGAAACAGATATACAGATGGCAAGTGACAAGATCGAACACTCCAAAGCATAAAGGAAAAGGCTATTCTGACCACTTAGCTCTTATAGCAGAGTTTGTTGTGATTTAAGAGCCCATTTAATCTCTTTAATGTTGTTTTCTTTGAGGTAGGTGTTAATTTTAGAAAAAGGTTTCGATCCAAAAAACCCTCTGTATGATGAGAGAGGAGATGGATGGGGAGCTTTTAAAATTAAATGTTTAGTCTCATCAATCAAAGAAGCTTTTTTTTGTGAAGGATTCCCCCATAACACAAAGACAATATGTTCATACTCTTGAGATAGTTTCATAATCACACTATCAGTAAACTTTTCCCATCCCTTATCTTTATGCGAATTAGGAAGTCCCTTTTCAACACTTAGCACACTATTTATCATTAAAACACCTTGCTCAGCCCATAAACCCAAGTCACCATTAATTGGGTATCCACAGCCAATGTCATCAACAAGTTCTTTATAAATATTTACAAGAGAAGGGGGAATTTTTGATTGTGAAGAAACTGAAAAAGCAAGACCATTGGCTTGATTATCACCATGGTAAGGATCTTGACCTATAATTACAACTTTTACCTCGCTAGGAGTAAGTAAATTAAAAGCTCTAAATATATTCTCATACTTAGGATATATTCTCTTAGTAGCATATTCCTTTTCAATAAAGGCTTGTAATTCAATAAAGTAATCTTTAGTAAATTCGTCTTTAAAAAAATGATACCAATCTTCATTTATATGCATCAAAACTCCATAATAATAATCAGTAAAATAATATAGTAAACTCTTTTAATATTAGGTGATAAATTATCAAAATATAAAAAATAATTAAATAGTAAAAGTTGATTAACAGTAAAAGTAAATAATGTGATTGAATAAAGAGAAAGTAAAAACCGATCAACTAGGCAGCGACCTACTTTTCCACACCTGAAAGGTGC
>JGI997J19993_1000019_pt1 | contig 105138 bp, 102 predicted proteins | sample Etolagbewater25m_FD_19993 | JGI IMG/M metagenome (IMG submission 19993)
GAAGCATTGGATAATTTAAGCCCTATAAAATTTTTACAAAGGCATAATCAGAACAAGAAATTATCAGCCTAAACCTGGTCTAAAAATTGGGGAGGGTTACAAAACAGCCAATGCTGCAAGACAAGTAAATACCGTAGTGTCTTCTGATAATTTGGCAAAAAGCAATCTTAGAATGCAAAACAGTATGCACAAAATGACATGGGTGATTCTATTATTAACTCTAATTTCTACGTTTTCAGCTGTAGTGTCAATAATTGGAAAAGAAAGTATTGATGAAATCAAAAACAATACAACACATTGGTATCATGATAGAATGTCATCTATAAAGTAGACAATATTAATATATTCCACAACCTCTTATATTTGGAACAAAAGGTTTAAAAGCAATAAAGCCTTTCTTTAGAGAAGCTGTTCTGTTCCACAGAGTGTTCAAAAAGTCAAAAGGAACAATTCCCACAAACTCTTAGGACTTTTGGAACAAAAAAATCTATTTGGATCTAAGTATATTCATAAAAACTAATTATTTAATAATTGAAGAAATTTCATATGAGAGTTGGGTAATGTATCAGTATAAGTAAAAAAAAAGAGCTTAAAGTGAGATGTGGTTTGAAGAGAAAACTTTGAAAATCAATTAATCAAGAACTTCTTTTATCATCCTGTCCAAACATATGCCACACTGAAAGTAATACAAAGAATGAAAATGCACTAAAAGCAATTTCTGCGATATTTTCCATATTAAGATTTCTCACTTCTATTTATTTTTACAATTATAGCAAACAGTAAGAAAAACATAACACACTTTGGTGTGTTCATTCACGAGTTACAATTATTTGTGTTATAAGCAATTGACAAAAGAATATTAATTCTATATACTTTTAATATAAAATAAGTATTAAAAGAGTATTAATGATAGTAACAATTTCTCATCAAAAAGGCGGTGTTGGAAAGTCAACTATAGCTTGGAATTTAGCTGTGCTTTTCTCACAAATTATTCCTACTGTAATTATTGATTTAGATACACAACAGTCACTTACCCAAACAAATCAGATAAGAGAATCTCAAGGCTTAACACCTTTAGAAGTAAAACATGTAGAAAATGCAGGTGAGTTAGCAATGCATATTGAAAGAGATGTTGCTCAGAGACTAACTATAATTGACTCTGGTGGATTTGATAGTACATTTAATAGAGTTGCGATTGCTGGATCAGATTTAACTATTACTCCTATCTCAGATAAGCCTTTTGATTTAATGGGATTACAAAAATATGAAGAGATATTAAAATCACTCTCAGAGATTCAAAACGAAACCATTAAAACAAATGTACTCTTTAATAACCTCAATCCTGCGATGAAAAACTTTGGAGACCTTATAGAGTTTGTATGTATGTCAGAACACTTTGAGCTTATGACTTCCGTCATTCGTCAGCGTGTAGATATAGCCAACTCCATAGGTGTAGGTAAAAGCATAAAAGAGTTCCGTATATTTAGTAAAGCCGATCAAGAGTTTGATGCTTTATTCGAAGAAGTAAAAGAAAAGTTAAATATAGTATAGATACTTAAAGTATATACTTTTAATATATAAAGGATAAAAAATGGCAAAGGCATCATTTTTAAAAAACATAGAACAAGTAAAATCATCAGCAGCGATGAATGAAAACACAAAGAGTGAAAAAAGCTTCACAAAGAAGAAAAAGCTTATCAGTATTCCGGTTGAATGGGAAGACAAAATAAAAGCTTATCATGGTGGGACTGTGAGTGCCTATATACTGATAGCTTTGCAAGAGCGTATGCAAAAAGATGGGCTCATATAGATGAGAGTTATTTTTTAATAAGCTTGTTATAATTACAGAGGATTAAATCTAATAGAATTCATGCTTACAGTATGAATAAGACTTTGACCTTTGATAGTATATTAAATCTCTTGATGATCAAGGCTAATTTTATACACTCTATGCTTTATTATAGGATGAAAAATGCAACAAAAAATTGATATTTACAGTTTTGAAGACCATTTCACTTCTTTATTGGAAGAAAAACAAAATGATGAAGCATTACAGCAAAAATTAAAAGATGAATATAAACATTTTTCTACTAAAAAAATAAAAGAAAAAATTAAAGATGATTTTGCAGGTTCTTTAATAGAGGAAATTTTCCTATATAAACGGTATAAACGATATGCTGAGCTTCCTAAAAAATATACAACAAAACAATATGCATATCATTTAAAATATACAGAATATCTTGAGTATGCATTTGATGATCAATTAAATGAATTTATAATGGAAACTCTTATTTATTTTACAATGTTTTTTATTGGAACTCCTAAAACAAAAGATAGACCAAACCCAACAACTATTGATAAAGTGTTAAAGTACTTATTTTTAAAAAATATTTTAATGAAAAACTACAATTATGCTGTTGTCATGCTTTCAGAAAAGCATTTGTATAATGATGAAGATGATAAATATATGAAAGAATTAAATTTAATGTATAATGAAAGTAGTTTAACAGATATAGATTCAATGTTAACAAATGCTATAGCATTAAAAGTGAATGAGAAAAAAATAGATATTATAAGATTAAAAATATATTTAAAAAAAGAAATATTATTGAGAATTAAAAACTCTAATAATATAGATGCTACAAATCAGATAATTAATGAAATTGAAGAATATATTTCTATAAAATTAAAAAAAGCTTTAAAAAATGGGGAATCAATGGATAAATTTTGGGATTCTTTTTAAGTTGTTGTTAGTGAGATTCACTGGCAGCATTATCAAAAGACATTTACTGCTAGTTTTATAGTTTTTATAAGCCTATTTTTGCCATGTTAATAAAGTATATAAAGGCTTAATCTTTTCTCAATATATTTTGTTACCTTATTTAATGGAAAACAAAATGTTAATATAATAATCTTCACAAAAGCCTTATTTTGTGAAGTGATTTTTTCTTGTGCTACAAGAATTTGTAGGGTGTATTCCCTAAGCTATTAAACTTCTAATCTTTAAAAGATTTTCCTTCCATATAAGCTCCTTTGTGTTTTTTTAATTGGTTAAAAATATCATCCAATATCTCAGTTTTTGTTTGCTGCTCCGAAATAATATTCAGCGACTTATTTCTAATTTCAAGTTCACGTCTTTTTAAACGCAATAACTTTATCATTAAAGTATGCATTGAGTGAAATAATTTGAAATTTAACAACTATCATCTCTAAGTATCTACCATCTCTGTAAAATGGTTTGGACAAAAAATAATAAGGCTTTGTCCTAGATTTGCACTTTTTATGTCTTCAGCAAGACAGATATTTGTCATTTACTTGCTTGTTTAATTTTAGGACAATTTATGATGACTTTTTTCTTTGAATTTCTCAAAGCTTGTCCGTGAGTTTATTATACTGTTATGTTATTTGCAGACAACATTATCTGAACCAGTTAGTATCTTATTGATGCTTGTGTCCTAGCTATGCTTCTTGTTGGTTCTGCTTGAATTATTATATTGTCTTATTGTAAATGAACAAAAGTGTATTTCAAGAATTTGAATTGGAGTGTATTAAATATTGGTGGTAAAAATTCGCGACTAAAAACGAGACCCAAGATGAGACCTAATGAATTCTTAAAGCTTATAAGTGTTTAATATAGGGGATTGAAGTGGTGGACCCTCAGAGATTCGAACTCTGGGAGGTGTAACCCTCGCCGGTTTTCAAGACCGGTGCATTCGACCAACTCTGCCAAAGATCCACGTGTGTTTGTAATGTAACATAAAGTTAAAAACTGGAGGTGCCACCCAGATTTGAACTGGGGATAGCAGCTTTGCAGGCTGCGGCCTTACCACTTGGCGATGGCACCAGTCAATTATCTTTCATATCAATGGTGCCCGGGGCCGGACTTGAACCGGCACAGTATTGCTACCGGGGGATTTTAAGTCCCCTGCGTCTACCGATTTCGCCACCCGGGCGTCTGCATATGAAATCACAGTTTTTATATATGTAAATTAAATGGAGCGGGAGACGAGGTTCGAACTCGCGACCCCAACCTTGGCAAGGTTATGCTCTACCACTGAGCTACTCCCGCATCCAACTCTTACTAGACTAAGTTAGTAAGTGAGCCGGAATTATAGCCGATTGTTTTTCATTTGTAAAGAGTTTTTGCAAAAAAATTTAAAAAAGATGATATAATCGCATTTATATTAAAATAGCAAACTATATATAAGGGTTTTTTTATGAGAAGTGATATTATTAAAAAAGGGTTTGATAAAGCCCCTCACCGTTCACTATTACGTGCAACGGGATTAAAAGATGAAGATTTTGACAAGCCTTTTATTGGTGTTGCAAACAGTTATATTGACATTATTCCTGGACATTTTTTCTTACATGAGTATGGCGAAATTGTAAAAGAAGCTATCCGTGAAGCTGGTGGCGTTCCATTTGTATTTAACACGATTGGTGTGGATGATGGGATAGCTATGGGTCACGAAGGTATGCTTTACTCTCTTCCTTCACGTGAAATCATTGCTGATTCAATTGAGACTGTAATGAACGCTCACCAGCTTGATGCAATGATCTGTATTCCTAACTGTGACAAGATTGTTCCGGGGATGGTTATGGGTTCTCTTCGTGTAAATGTTCCTACTATCTTTGTTTCAGGTGGTCCAATGGCTGCTGGGCATAAAAAAGATGGTACTCCTATTGACCTTGCTACTGCGTTTGAAGCGGTTGGTAAACATGCTGAGGGTAAGATGACTGATGAAGAACTTTACGAGATAGAGTGTGAAGCTTGTCCTTCTGGTGGTTCATGTTCGGGTATGTTTACAGCAAACTCTATGAACACACTTTGTGAAGCGATGGGTATTGCACTTCCAGGAAACGGAACGATTTTAGCAATGACTCCTGAGCGTATTGAGCTTGTGAAAAAAGCAGCTAAACGCATCGTTGAACTTGCCAAAATGGAAAACAACGAAAAATTTAGAATGAAAAATGTTTTAAATGAAAAAGCGATTCACAATGCATTTGTTGTAGATATGGCAATGGGTGGAAGCTCAAACACTGTTTTACACCTTTTAGCAATTGCTAGAGAAGCAGATGTAAATTATAAAATTGAGAACATCAATAAAATAGCAGATAAAGTAGCACACATTGCTAAAATCTCTCCATCTTTAAGTACTGTTCACATGGATGATATTAACCGTGCTGGTGGTGTAAATGCTGTTATGAGTGAAGTGGCTCGTCGTGGTGGACTTTTAAATCTTGACTCTCTTATGATTTCTGGTGAAACTTTAGAAGAGAGAATTTCTGGTGCAAAAATCTTAGACGAGAGCATAATTCATACAAATGAAAATGCTTACTCTCCAGTTGGTGGACTCTCTATACTCTTTGGTAACCTTGCCTTAGAAGGAGCTGTTGTAAAAACTGCCGGAATCGCTCCTGGAATGAGACAATTCAAAGGGAGTGCAGTATGTTTTAACTCTCAGCCTGAAGCAATAGCTGGAATTATGGGACATAAAGTAAAGGCGGGTGATGTTGTAGTTATCCGTTACGAGGGACCAAAAGGTGGACCGGGTATGCAAGAGATGCTTGCTCCTACTTCACTTATCATGGGAATGGGGCTTGGTGAGTCTGTAGCTCTTATAACTGATGGGCGTTTCTCTGGTGCAACTCGTGGTGCTTCTATAGGTCACGTTTCTCCAGAAGCTGCTGAGGGTGGTTTGATAGCTCTCATAGAAGATGGTGATGAAATTGAGTTAAACACAGACGCTCACCTTTTACAGTTAAATGTAGATGAAGAGACAATAGCAAAACGCCGTGCAGTATGGAAACCTCATGTAAATGAAGTAAAATCTAAATGGTTGAAACGTTATGCACTCTTAGTGTCAAATGCATCAAATGGTGCAGTATTAAAAACAGAACTTTAAAAACGAAATAGGAATTAGTATTGAGTGCAATAGCGATAAAACACAATGATGAAATAGTAGATTTAGTAACAGCTGAGCAACAGGGACTTACAGGTGAAGAGATAGAGTTAGATAACTCTCCTGAAGCCTTAGATGTCCTTCGTCACTCGACTGCACACCTGATGGCTCAAGCGATTAAGTCACTCTACCCAGATGCACAGTTTTTTGTAGGGCCAACTGTAAAAGAGGGTTTTTACTATGACTTTAAAACCGAGTCTGAGATAGGCGAGGGTGATTTAAAAAAGATTGAGAAGCAGATGCTCTCTTTTGCAAAGAAAAAATACCCGATAGAGAAGTATGAAATCTCTATGGATGAAGCAAAAGCTAAATTTGCAAATGATCCTTTAAAACTTGCTGTTATGGAGCGAATACCATCCGATACTGTTTCTATTTACAAGCAAGGCGAGTTTGAAGATTTATGTCGTGGACCTCACTTGCCAAGTATTGGACTTATTCGTTATTTTAAACTTACAAAAATAGCAGGTGCTTATCTCGGTGGTGACTCTAAAAACGAGATGCTTACTCGTATTTATGGAATTGCATTTGCAGACAAAGAGTCTCTCAAAGCACATTTAGATCAAATAGCTGAAGCTGAAAAACGCGACCACCGTAAGCTTGGAAATGAGATGAAACTTTTTACTTTCCGTGAGGAAGTTGGTGCTGGTTTTCCTATTTGGCTTCCTGCTGGTGGACGCCTGCGTGCTCGTTTAGAAGCACTGCTTCATAAAGCACACCGTAAACGCGGCTATCAACCAGTTCGTGGTCCTGAAATGCTGCGTTCTGATCTATGGAAGACATCTGGACACTACCAAAACTATGGTGAAAACATGTACTTTACAAACATAGATGAGATAGAGTTTGGTGTAAAACCGATGAACTGTGTTGGGCATATTAAAGTGTATGAAGATGAACTACACTCTTATCGTGACCTTCCCATTAAGTACTATGAGTATGGTGTTGTTCACCGTCATGAGTTGACTGGAGCGCTTCATGGACTTTTCCGTGTGCGTGAGTTTACACAAGATGATGCACATATCTTCTGTACAGTGGATCAAATAGAAGAGCAAATCATCGATGTTATAGAGTTTGTTGATAAAATCATGACTACTTTTGGATTTGAGTACAAGATGATGATTAGTACAAAACCAGAAAAAGCTGTAGGTGATGCAGAGGTTTGGGAAAAATCAGAAGCGGCACTTAAAAACGCGATGGAAGTTCATAATCTTCCTTACGAGATAGACGAGGGTGGTGGAGCTTTTTATGGTCCAAAGATAGATATCAAAATCCTTGATGCAATTGGGCGTGAGTGGCAGTGTGGAACAGTACAGCTTGATAACAACTTGCCTTCGCGTTTTGAGTTAGAGTACAACGGTGAAAACAACGAGAAAATTCAACCTGTAATGATTCACCGTGCGATTCTTGGTTCTTTTGAGCGTTTTATTGGGATTTTAACTGAGCACTATGCAGGAGAGTTTCCTATGTTTATAGCTCCTACACAAGTAGCTATAGTCCCAGTGGCTGAAACTCATAAAGATTATGCTAAGGAATTATCGGATAAACTTATTGACATTAATGCCGATAGTGAAATATACGCTAAAAATGATTCGTTAAACAAACGTATCAGAACGGCAGAAAAAACTCGTGTACCAATGATAGTAGTCATTGGTGATGATGAGATAGCAAACAAAACTGTAGCAATCCGTGATAGAAGAACGAGAGAGCAATACAACCTAAGCGAAGAGGATTTCCTTAAGCTTATACAAACTAAAGTAAATGAGGTAAATTTTTGAACCAAAAGAAAAACCGTGTTATCATGAATGATGACATCCGTGCAACGGAGTTAAGATGTAATGTAGATGGAGGAGAGTCTTTAGGGATTATCTCTTTTGATGAGGCTATGGAAAAAGCAAATGAGTTAGGTCAAGATTTAGTTCTTATCGCTCCTGATGCAAAACCACCTGTTGCAAAGATTATGGATTACGGTAAGTTCAAGTATCAAGAAGAGAAAAAACTCAAAGAACAACGTAAAAATCAAGTAAAAATTGTAGTTAAAGAGATCAAACTTTCAGTGAAAATTGCTGATAATGACATCGACTATAAAGTTAAACATGCAAGAGAGTTTTTAGAAAAAGGTTTTCATGTTAAGTTTAGAGTATTTTTACGTGGTCGTGAGATGGCTCACCCTGAAGCTGGTAAAGAAGTATTACTTCGCGTTTGGCCAATGATTGAAGATATCGGTGTTATGGAAAAACCACCTAAATTTGAAGGTCGTTACTTCAACATGTATGTAACACCACAGAAGTAGCTTCACTCTTTTTAAGACTCCTTTTCTCAAAGGAGCTCTTGTGATAAAAATTTTTCCATCTCCTTTCTACCAAGCCTATAAGCCTTATCAATATCTTTAAAAGAAAACATATTTATATCAATGAGTGAATTGCTAGAGATATAGAAATCACATAAATTTTGTTTGCTTAAATTTGGTTTTTGCCATGCTATAAAAACAATTTTTTTAATCCATTGAAGTATAGAATCTGGGCGTTCTGGGATGAATGGATAGAGATTGATGCCTAAAATTTTATAGGGATATTTTTTTAAGCTCTCTACTGGAAAATTGTCTGTAATCCCTCCATCTACATAGAGAGCCCGATCTATCTCAACAGCACCTATAATAGGTGCAATAGCACAGGAAGCCAAAATGTATTCATGGAGTCTATCTCCACTATTTTTATATATAACTTCTGCACTATCTATATTTGTCATAGCAAGTTCAAATGGTATATCTAGTTCTTCAAAAGTAGACTTATTTACAAGTTTTTTGATAAAAGTGTTTTGCATATCTATTTTATATATGGAGGCTTTTGTAAAATGAAATTTAAATATACTTTTAAACTCTTTGGACTTTAGCATCTCTAAAATATCATCTGCAGAGTTTCCACTTGCTAATGAGGCACCGATAAGAGCACCTATACTTGTTCCACTTACTGCTTTTATTTTTATATTGTGTGCTTGGAGTACACTGATCACACCCAGATGAAACGCACCTTTGGCTGCACCTCCTGAGAGGCATAGACTTATTTCTCTAGGAAATTTATTATCTTCCATTGACCATCCAATGTCTCCACAACGGCAGTACAACTCTCAACCCAATCTCCACAGTTGAGATACTCTATACCATCGATAGTTCTCATCTCTGCTTTGTGAATATGCCCACAAATAACACCATCATAATTGTTTCTTTTGGCATGAGTAGCTAAGATACCTTCATAATCAGATATAAATGAGACAGAGCTTTTTATACTGTCTTTTGCATATTTTGAGAGTGACCAATACTTTTTTCTTCCAAAGGCTTTTCTTGCAAAATTTACGACAGTATTTAAATGCAGAAGTAAGTCATATCCATAGTCTCCTAAGATAGCAAGCCACTTTTTTGTCATAGTAATAGAGTCAAAAAAATCACCGTGAGTTACTAAAAACTTTCTATTATTTAAATCGATATAATCCATCTCACTTTGAATATGAAGTCTATCTCCTAAGATAATTGGGATAAAAGGTCGTAAGAACTCATCATGATTTCCTGCAATAAAATAAACATTTGTAGACTTTCTAGCTTTTCTTAGGATTTTTTGTATGACATCGGAGTGAGATTGTCTCCATACAAACTTTCTCTTGATAGCCCAACCATCAATGATATCGCCAACAAGATACAAGTTCTCTGACTCATATTCGCGTATAAATTCTAGTAAATGATTTGCTTTAGAAAACTTTGTACCAAGGTGTACATCGGAGATAAAAATCGATCTAAATTTTGTTGTTTCGCTCATAAATTAATATAGCCTTTGTAATTTTAATAAATTATATAAAAGCTACATTTCAAGATGGTTACAAAAAAAGATTATCAATAAATATTTTTGAAAGGTTTAGAGGAGTAGTGTTTTTCTCAACTTGCCTTTATGCAAGAAGAGAATAAAGTTTGAGATTAATGAAGGTTTACTATAGAACTATTTAGAAACTTTGGCTTTTAAATCATCTTCTTCAATAGAGTCTTTTACATACTTGATAACTACTACATTTTCTGTTTCATTTACATACCACTCTGCGATATTTTCATTTTCAAGTGCATTGAGTTTATCAAAATCTACATGCTCATTTGGGATGTAAAGATGAGAGTGTCTTAGTGGGTTTTGAAGTTTCAAAGTAGTCCATATAAGCCATAGAACAATCACTCCTGAGATAGTTATACTAAGCATTTCTCTATCACTGATCTCTAAGTAAAGACCTGCAAATGTACCACCTAAAAACGTAAAGAAGTATGCAGCAGAGTTAGAGATACCAAGTGCAGCACCTTTTTGGTGTACTTTTGCAAACTTAGAAATCATAGACTGAACAAGTGGCTCCATCATGTTAAACGCGATGAAAAACGCCACAACACCTAGAACAAAAATAGTACTATTTGTTGTAAATCCCATGATTAAAAATGAAGTTAAAAATAGAACGATTGAGATTAAAAATATCTGTTTAGGAATATTTTTCTTCTCACCAAAGACAGCGGCAGGTCCCATAGCAACAAGACCAGCAATCATTGCAGGAACATAAGCCATCCATAATTCTGACTTCTCCCATCCAAAACCATACTCTGGTTTTGTTAAGATAATAGGAATAAGAACAAACGCCATAGTCATTAAACCTTTTTGAAGAGCATTGATAATAATCATGTTTAAAAGATTGTTATCTTTTAAGATGTCAGAAGTCTTCGCATTTGCATGATAGATATGTTTTATTTTTGGAGGTGTTGGTACTTTTGTAAAAAGGAGAATAATTGCTAAAACAGCTAAACCTGCAGTAATTAGGAAGATTGAACTGATTCCAAAGCTTGAAGCCACAACAGGTCCAAGTGCCATAGCAAGGGCAAAACTGATAGCGATAAAGCCACCCATAATTGCCATTGCTTTACCGCGAGATTCTTCTTCTACTAAGTCAGCAATCATTGCAGTTACAACTGAGCCAATTGCCCCAGCACCTTGTAAGAAACGACCTAGCATGAGCATATAGATATTGTCAGAGTAAGCACAAATAATTGAACCGACTAAAAAGATAAGTAGACCAAAAAGTATAGTTGGTTTTCTACCTACTTTATCACTCATAGTCCCAAAAGGAACTTGAAATATAGCTTGTGTCAGTGCATAACCACCAACAATAACACCAACGAGAAATGGTGTAGCACCTTCAAGATCTAGTGCATAAACAGAGAGGACTGGTAAAACTAAAAAGAGTCCTAAAAAACGGAGAAATAAAATGGAAGAGAGTGGTAATACTTTTTTAAACATATAAAAGCCCTTTAGTGTATAATTTTGAGATTATATAGAAAATATTGTTTACATACACTATAAGGAATTCAAATTGAAATTAGTTTTAGCTACATCTAATAAAGGTAAATTACGAGAGATAAAAGCACTTTGCGATGAGTATGAAGTAGTACCATATAGTGAGCTTATAGAAGAGTTTGAGATTGTTGAAGATGCAGATACTTTTAAAGAAAATGCGCTTATAAAAGCAAGAGCAGTCTATAAAGCACTAGATGATGAAGATGTTGTCGTGATGGCTGATGATAGTGGAATCAGTGTAGAAGTTTTGGATGGTGCTCCTGGAATTTACAGTGCACGCTATGGTGGAGCAAACGCAGATGACAAAGATAATCTGAAAAAGCTTATGCAAGACATAAAAGCAACAGGCAATGAGAGTTCCCCCGCGTTTTATACAGCAGCTATAGCCATTGTGTCTAAGGGTGTTGAGAGAACTGTTCATGGTTGGATGTATGGAACAGCACTTACAAAAGCACAAGGTGAGGGTGGATTTGGATATGACCCAATGTTTGTACCGTTTGGTTATGAGAAAACTTTAGGGGAGCTAGACGAAGAGATAAAAAAGAAGTTATCTCATCGTTCTAAGGCATTGAGCCTCGCAAAAAAAATACTAAAAACCTTATAAAAATCGAAGACTAAGTTTGTAAAACCTCTCTTCTAGTTTTACAAGGAACATATGTAGATGGTCGTTATATCGATGAATTCTTTTCATGATATCTCCTTTAACATTGTAATTGTGTTAAAAGAGATAAAGCAATAACCATTCCTAACTTAGTTAAATAATATTAAAAGTAAAATACCAAAAAGTATACGGTAGATTCCAAATGCAACAAAAGTGAACTGTTCTAAGAACTTCATAAAGAGCTTTATAGTTAAGTAAGCAACAATAAATGAAACAACAAAACCTACACCAAGTGTTACAAGATTTGCATCTGTAAACTCTTGATAATGTTTAAGTAAGTCATATCCCGTAACAGCTGCCATAACAGGAAATGCTAACAAGAAGCTAAACTCAGCACTCGCTTTCCTGTTGAGTCCAACTAAAAGAGCGCCTATAATAGTTGATCCTGCTCTACTAGTTCCCGGAACAAGAGCAAAAACCTGAGCAACTCCAATGATAAGTGATTGTTTGAGTGTTACACTCTCAACATCTGTAGTAAGCATTTTTTCTTCTTTTAAAAAAAACTTCTCAACTACTAAGAAAATAAGACCACCAACTATAAACATGATAGCTACGACATTGATGCTAAAAAGTGCTTTTATCTGGTCTGAAAATAGAAATCCAACTGCTCCGATAGGAATAAAAGCTAAAAAAACCTTACTCCATAAGTCAAGTTTTTTGATACTGAACTTCTCTTTATAAGTAAAAAAGACGGCTAAAATTGCTGCAAACTGGATAATGACTTGGTAGGCTTTTGTAACACTTGTATCGTCTATGCCTAAAAAATGACTCGCAACTATGAGATGTCCAGTGGATGATATAGGTAAAAATTCTGTGAAACCTTCTATTATTCCTAAGAGTATTGAGTCGAAAATTGTCATTATATTTGCCTTTAGTGTTATGTTTGATGAATTGGGATATGAAAAATTAACAGCATATTAACATAGAATAGTTTAAACAAGTTTCGCTATAATACGAGGTTTTTAGAAAAATGCAATAAGACTTTTTTGATCAAACACTATATCTCATAGGAAATTTTACATGTTACTTTTTACACCTGGTCCAACTCCTGTTCCACAAAATGTTCGTAATGCAATGAGTGATGAGACAATGCATCACCGTACTCCTGAATTTGAAGCAATATTTGAAGAGACGCGTCAACATCTTTTTAAGCTTTTTAAAACAGATGAAGTAGTTATGCTTTCATCGAGTGGTACAGGTGCTATGGAGTCTGCAGTTACAAATCTTTGTAAGAACACTCTTTTGAGTGTAAACTCTGGAAAGTTTGGTGAGCGTTTTGGAAAAATTGCTAAGGCTCATGGACTTAAAAATGTAGAAATTAAAAATGAGTGGGATACTCCAGTAGATGTAAATGCTATTGTTGAAGCACTTAAAGCAAATCAAGACATAGATGCTGTTGCTGTTCAGATTAGCGAGTCTGCAGGAGGTCTTCGTCATCCTGTTGAAGAGCTTGCACGTGCAGCAAAAGAGATAAATCCAAACATTATGATAATTGCCGATGGAATTACAGCTGTTGGTGTTGAACCAATTGATGTGACAAATATTGACTGTCTTATAGCTGGAAGTCAAAAAGCTCTTATGTTACCACCAGGACTTGCAATACTTGGACTTTCAAATGCTGCTATTGCAAAAATTGGAGAGGGAGTGGGTTATTACTTTAATCTTGCTACTGAAATAAAAAGTCAAAGAAAAAACACTACAGCATGGACTGCAGCGACTACTTTGATTATTGGGCTTTTAGAAGTTTTAAAGACTATAGAGTCTGAGGGTGGAATAGAAGTTTTATATGAAAAAACAGTACGTCGTGCAGAGGCTGTAAAAAGTGCGTTAACTGCACTTGGACTACATGTATATCCATCAAGTCCTGCAAAATCAATGACTACAATTGATGATGTAAACGCGAACGAGATTAGAAATATCTTAAAAAATGAACATGAAGTAAATGTTGCGGGTGGACAAGATCATCTCAAGGGAAAAATCTTTCGTATCAACCAAATGGGACTTATCTCTAACTATGAGATGGCATGGGTTGTAAATGCTGTAGAGTTAGCACTTGCTAAACTTGGTCGTCGTGCTTACAATGGAGAGGCAAACAGAGTCTTTAACGAAGTAGTCTTTGGATTAGGAAAGTAATGATTTTAGAACACGAAATACCTACAGGCTCTAAGTTATACTTTGGTGAGAGTGCAAAAGTAAAACGCCATATAGAAAATATTGCAAGTGAAGTTTTAAGCTCAAATGGATTTCAAGAGATTGTAACTCCTATATTTTCATACCATCAACATTTAAGTGTAGATGATCAAAGAAAGCTTATTAAAGTAAATGATACAAAAAACAATGCTCTATCTTTAAGAGCTGACTCGACGATTGATGTAGTACGTATTATTGAAAAGCGTTTAGGTGAAAATACAAATCAAAAGAAATGGTTCTACATACAACCCGTTGTTACATATCCAACAACTGAGCAATACCAAGTTGGTGTTGAGTATATGGGAGAAAAGAAACTTTCATCTGTTTTGAATCTTGCTGTAGATATTTTTGAAAAATTAGAGGTAAAACCTTTAATCCAAATTTCAAATATTAGAATCCCTGCACTTTTGGTTGAAATGTTTGATGAGTTAAGCATAGAAGATTTTAAGCATATAAATATCGATAAGTTTATAAACCTAAAAGTAGAGTGGCTTACAAAACTTGTATATCTGCAGTATGTTGAGCAGATAGATGATGTTATGGCGATTGCACCACAAGAGATTCAAGATGAGTTGAAGCAAATGAAAGATTTGTGTCAAAATATGTCATGTAAAGAGACAGTCTTAGCACCTATGTACTATGCAAAAATGCTCTATTATGATGAGTTGTTTTTCAGATGTATTGTTGGAAATGAAGTTTATGCTCGTGGTGGAAGATATAAAGATGGAGAACTTACTTCTGTAGGATTTGCAATTTATACAGATGCAGTGTGTGAAAGTTTAACATAGATTATAAAGATTTAAAAAAAGAGGAAATGTATAAAATGAAAGCAGATTTAATAGTCGGAATTCAATGGGGAGACGAAGGAAAAGGTAAGATAGTTGATAGACTAGCTTGCGAGTATGATATGGTTTGTCGTTCTCAAGGGGGACATAATGCTGGCCATACTATTTGGGTTGATGGTGTTAAGTATGCACTTCACCTTATTCCTTCTGGCGTTTTAAACCCACAAGCGATTAATGTAGTAGGAAATGGAGTAGTACTTTCTCCAGAGTCAATCATTAAAGAGATGACACAATTTGAAAACCTTGAAGGACGTCTTTATATTTCAGACAAGGCACATTTAAATCTTTACTATCATGCACTTATTGACCAAGCAAAAGAGTGCCTTAAAGGTGATAAAGCTATTGGAACTACAGGTAAAGGAATTGGACCTGCTTATGCAGACAAAATAAACCGTAGTGGTTTCCGTGTTGGTGAGCTTTTAAATCCTGCAAAACTTACTGCATCGATTATGGAATATTTTAAGCAAAATAGACAACTTTTTGATATTTATGAAATCGATACACCAAGTGAGGCTGAACTTTTAGCTCAACTTGAAGGTTTTAATAAAGAGCTTGCTCCATATATCACAGATACTACACAGATGGTATGGAAAGCTTTAGATGATAAGAAAAAGATTTTACTAGAAGGTGCACAAGGGACTTTACTTGATATTGATCATGGAACATTTCCTTATGTAACTTCATCTCCAACTGTTTCTGCAGGTGCTTGTACAGGACTTGGAATCAACCCTAAAGATATAGGGAAAGTTATAGGAATTGTAAAAGCTTACTGTACTCGTGTTGGAAATGGCCCATTCCCGTCTGAAGACTTTGGTGAGGATGGAAAACGCCTAGGAAAACAAGGACATGAGTTTGGAACAACAACAGGTAGAGCAAGACGTTGTGGTTGGTTTGATGCAGTTGCTACTCGTCATGCAGCACGTTTAAATGGTTGTGACGAACTTGCACTTATGAAACTTGATGTACTTGATGGTTTTGATGAAGTTAAACTTTGTGTTGCTTATGAGTTAGATGGGCTTGAAATAGACTATATGCCATCAAATCTTGAAGATGTAAAACCTATTTATAAAACTTTTAAAGGTTGGGATAACTCAGTGGGTGCTAGAAGTTTTGATGCACTTCCAAAAGATGCTCAAGACTTTGTAAAAACTATTGAAGAAATTTCAAAAACAAAAGTTGGTATAATCTCTACATCACCAGAAAGAGATGACACAATAATCCTTTAAGGAATTTACTTATGACGACTCGTTATAGCTCACTTGTAAGTGTTAAAAAGAACATAATGCAAAATGCTGAAAGAGTCGTCCAATCTGCAAATTTAGTACTGAAAAATGCCACTCAAGCCCTTGAAGATTCTTATAATGGCTTAGCTCTAATAGAAACTCCCACTTCTGGAAAAATAACTGAATTTTTATCAACAAGAATGTTATTAGACTCACAAAGAGTTTTAATCAAGCACAATGAAGAGTGGGCCTCTTTTGCTGAAAATGAACTCAAAGCTTCAAAAGAAGCATTAAAATTAACTATGATAGAGTACGAAAAGTTTAAATATTTAGAGTTTAAAGAGATAGAAAAAGAAAATAGAAAACGAAAAATTAAAGAAGCAAAAGACTTAGATGAAATTGCTCTTATCACACATACAAGAAAAGATACAACAAGGGTTGCTTAATGCAAAAACTACTAATTATTTTACTCTGTTATAGTTCAATTTACGCTCTTCAAACAAGTGATAAGTTGTTTGAATGTACAGAAATATTTAAAGAACGAAAAAGTGAACTTCTAGTAGAACTAGAGCGAATTGATGAACAAAAGCAAGCATTAAGTGCACTAAAAACTGCCACAGAAGAACTACTAAAAGAGAAAGAGAGCAAGCTTTCATTACAGGAAGAAGAGCTGAGTAAAAAACTTCAGGTGATAACTCAAAAAGAAGAAAATACAAAAAAAATGTTAGCAAAGAATGAAGCCTTACTCAAGCAGATTAGTGAGACAAAAATGAATAAGGTAGCACAGACTTTTGCAAAAATGAAAGCTACAGCTGCAGCTGGAATACTTTCAGATATGGAAGCTCTTGATGCGGCAGAAATTTTATCTTCACTAAAACCTAAAGCTGTAGGAAAAATTTTGACAAAAATGGATGCTAAAAAAGCTTCTGAATTAACTCTTCTTTTAAGTAAATAATCTCGTCCTAATCATATTTTTACCTTACTTGTTGTAAAATGTCTTAATTAAATAATAAGCAGGTCATAATCAACATGAAAATCTCTCTTAAAACTATTCCTCATATTGCTAACAAAATTGCGATAGATCTAAACAAAAGTGGTGTTGTAACTATGACAAAAGGGTTAGACCCAGTTGCATTTGAAGCTCAAAAAATTCTTGAGCATAATGTGAAACAAGAAATGGCACTTGAAGAAAAAGTTGACCTCATTTGTGATGACAATGAAGAAGAGATTGAGTTTATGCTTGCAGATGAGAGACAGCTGTTTTTTATGATTAAAAAGAAACTTGCTCCTGAGTTTGGTGTTATTTTAGACTATGAAGAGAGATACTCTGACATATCTCATAAGATATTAGACGAACTGTATGAAGAAGATTTAATTCATTTCGATGTTACAGAAAATCGTATTAAAAATATTATTTACAATGCTATCACATCGTTTATAGCTAGTGTATCAGAAATAGAGGATGCGGTTATGGATAAAATTCGTTCGTACAAGCGTAAATTTATTCCAGGAACAGATGAGTTTGAAATTTTACATGAAAAACTCTACCGTGAAGAAATGATGAAAAGAGGTATGGAGTAATTATCATGAGCACAGAGTTAAAAAAAGTATATATATATCTTGAAAATGGAACATTTTTAGAAGCTAATAGTTTTGGTAGTGATGATACAGTAGTAGGAGAAATTGTTTTTAATACTTCACTGAGTGGATACCAAGAAGTTATGTCAGATCCTTCATATGCTGGTCAATTTGTAACTTTTACTATGCCAGAAATTGGAAATGTTGGTGTGAATGCTCAAGATATGGAGAGTAAGTCTGCACATGCTAAGGGAATGATAGTAAGAAAATATCAAGCTCGATATTCAAACTTTAGAGCAGAAGATTCACTTCACAACTTTTTACTCACACATAATGTAATGGGTATTTGTGATATTGACACAAGATACTTAACAAAAATGATAAGAAGTGAAGGTGCTATGATGATGATAGCCTCAACTAAAATCAAAGATAAAGAGGAACTCAAGCAGATTCTTGAAGATTCTCCTCGTATAGAAGATGTGAACTACATCGAACAAGTGAGTACAAAAAAACCTTACCTGCATACATCTAGTACATATAATAACAGAGCAGGGTTCTCTTACGAAGAAGCACCAGAGCAAAAAGCAAAAATTGCAGTTATTGATTTTGGTGTAAAACGAAATATCTTAAATGAGATAGTTAGTGCTGGAATTGGTGTAGAGGTTATTCCAAATGATTTTAAAGCTGAAGATTTAATTGAAAAATATAAAGCAAAAAATATAGATGGTGTTTTTCTCTCAAATGGACCAGGTGATCCTTTGGTACTAAAAAAAGAACAAGTAGAAATTAAAAAACTTATAGAAGCTAAGGTTCCTATCTTTGGAATTTGTTTGGGGCATCAGCTCTTATCAATTTCTCATGGATACGACACATTTAAATTAAAATTTGGGCATCACGGTGGAAATCATCCAGTTAAAAATATAAAAACTGGACTTGTAGAGATCACAGCACAAAATCATAACTATAATGTTCCTGATAACATAGTTGAGATTGCAGATGTAACGCATACAAATCTTTTCGATGGTACTATTGAAGGCTTAAAATATAAAAACTCCCCAATCTTTTCAGTACAACACCATCCAGAATCTTCTCCTGGCCCTAAAGAAAGCCGCTACATCTTTAGTGAGTTTCTTGCTTTAATCCAAAGATAGATTAAGTAGTACAATAAGTACTACTTATAATTTCTCAAAAAAATCCACTTTTCTTAAAAATAAATAAAATTCTAAAAGTAAACAAAAAGATAATATTTACTGAATTTATGGCTAAATTAAGATAATTTAAACAATTCTATTGTTAATATACAATGTTAATTAGTTTAAGAAGTATAAAATATAGTTTTTAAACATAATTGCTTTGAATCTTAAGGAGGCTATATATGGAGAATCGTCCATTAGAGTACGACTATACGGTTGCAAAGTTGTTCATGCTTACAACAATTCTTACAGGAATTGTTGGTATGCTCATCGGTGTAATCTTAGCATTTCAACTTGCATTTCCAGAGTTAAATTTAATTCTTGGTGAAAGTTTAGGTGAATATACTAACTTTAGTCGTCTTCGTCCACTGCATACTGATGCAGTTATATTTGGTTTTACATTAAGTGGTGTTTTCGCTACTTGGTATTATGTTGGTCAGCGTGTACTTAAAGTGTCAATGGCAGAATCAGGCTTTTTGATGTTTATAGGTAAATTACACTTTGTACTTTATATTATTGGTGTTGCTGCTGTTATTTTTTCATTATTTGCAGGTGTAACTACATCTAAAGAGTATGCTGAATTTGAATGGCCAATAGATATTGCTATTGTAGTTGTATGGGTACTATTTGGTATTAGTATGTTTGGTCTTATTGGTATTCGTCGTGAAAAGTCATTATACATTTCTGTATGGTACTACATCGCTACATTCTTAGGTATAGCTATGCTTTATCTATTTAACAATATGGAAGTTCCAACAATGTTAGCTGCATCACCTGCTGGTGAAACTGGTTTTGGTAACTGGTGGCACTCAGTATCTATGTATGCTGGTACAAATGATGCACTAGTACAATGGTGGTATGGACACAATGCGGTTGCATTTGGTTTTACTGTTCCTATTGTTGCTATGATTTATTACTTTTTACCAAAAGAGTCAGGTCAAGCTATTTATTCATATAAGCTTTCTTTACTCTCTTTTTGGGGTTTAATGTTTGTATATTTATGGGCAGGTGGTCACCACCTTCTTTATTCAACTGTTCCAGACTGGATGCAGACTATGGGTTCAATTTTCTCTATAGTTCTTATTCTTCCTTCATGGGGTTCAGCGATCAATATGCTTCTTACAATGAAAGGTGAGTGGCAACAAGTTGCAGCGTCTCCATTGATTAAGTTTATGGTTCTAGGTTCTACATTCTATATGTTCTCAACATTAGAAGGTCCAATTCAAGCAATTAAATCTGTTAATGCTATCGCACACTTTACTGACTGGATCGTTGGTCACGTACATGATGGTGTTCTTGGTTGGGTTGGCTTTATGATTATGGCTGGGCTTTACCATATGGCTCCACGTGTATTTAAGCGTGAGATTTACTCTAAGTCTTTAATGGCTACACAGTTCTGGATCCAAACTTTAGGTGTTGTTTTATACTTCACTTCTATGTGGATTGCTGGTATTACTCAAGGTATGATGTGGAGAGCACACGATGAATTTGGTAACTTAGCTTACTCATTTATTGATACAGTTACAGTTCTTCATCCTTACTACACTATTCGTGGTGTTGGTGGCCTGTTATACTTAACTGGTTTCTTAATGTTTGCTTATAACATCTACAAAACTATGACTTCAGGTCGTAAAGTAGAAGAGTCTGAGCTTCAATCTGCATCGCCTATGGGCGCTTAATAGAAAAGGATTATAATTATGTTTCATTGGTTAGAGAAAAATCCGTTCTTTTTTGCGGTAGGTGTATTTATAGCGATTGCTTTTGCTGGTTTAGTTGAAATTCTTCCAAACTTTGCTCAAGCTTCACGTCCAGTAATCGGGACAGCCCCTTATTCTACTTTACAGATAGCGGGTCGTCAAGTTTATATTAAAAACAGTTGTAATGCTTGTCATTCACAACTAATTCGTCCATTTAAATCAGAAACTGACCGTTATGGTCACTACTCATTAAGTGGAGAGTATGCATATGACCGTCCATTCCTTTGGGGTTCAAAAAGAACTGGTCCAGATTTACATCGTGTTGGTAACTATCGTACTACTGACTGGCATGAAAATCATATGAAAGATCCAGCTGGTGTTGTTCCAGGTTCAATTATGCCTGCATACAGATGGATGTTTACAAACAAAGCTGATATTAACACTGCTTATGCAGAACAATTAACAGTTGCTAAATATTTTGCTGTACCATATACAATAAATGGAGAAACAGATGAATCGAAGATACACAATATTCCGATGAAAGATGGTTCTACTAAAATTGTAACTATGGGTGCTTCTGTTGCAGACGCACATGCACTTGCACTTGAAGAAGCAAAAGTGGTAGCAGCAGATATGAAAGACCAAGATGTTAAAGATATGGTAGCTGCTGGCGAGATTCCTGAAATCGTAGCACTTATTGCATATATGAACAGTCTTAAGTAAGAAGGAAGATATAGTGGATATTGCACAATTACAAGCTTACGGTTACTTTGCCTTGACTGTCTTTATGACAGTCGCTCTTTACTCTTACATATATCATCTATATACTAAGAAAAAAGATGCAGATGGCCATGACTATGAAGAATATAGCAATATGGCACTACACGATGATATAGCAGATACTCCAGTAAATGCTAAATCACAAGATGATCAAAAATAGGAGAGATATATGAATAAGCTTTATCTTTGGGGAATTATCATAGCTGTTGTCATGTTGGCTGCAACAGCATATACACTAGTTATAACAGCAGGTGATGGTAATAAAAGTCTAAGTGAAGTACTTAGCGGTGATATTGTAAATGCTTTAGCTATAGCAGGTGCTGCAGTTCTAGTTTTAATTACAGTATTTGTTGTTATTAAGTATGTTCGTCAAATGCAAACTGATACAGCTGATGGTGAATTAGCTGATGAGTCATGGGACGATATAGGTGAGTATAAAAACCCACTACCAATGGGTTGGGCAATTATATTTTTAGGTACAATGGTTTGGGGTATGTGGTATTTCACAGTTGGTTATCCAGTGAATGCTTACTCTCAAATTGGTGAGTACAATGAAGATAGTAAAGCACATGATGTAAAATTTGAAAAAGAGTATGATGTTCTTTTAAAACAATACATTAGCAATGAACTTACAGAAAAAGATCTATTAGTAGATATGGGTAATTCTGTATTTGTATCTGAATGTAAAGTTTGTCATGGACTAAATGCTGATGGTATTGATGGGAAAGCTGCTAATTTACAAGTTAGACTTGAAGCTAATACTGTGAAGTATGTAGTAGAAAATGGTTCAAACAATATGTTACTAGGTACTGAAATGCCAATGCCAGATCGTAACGGTCTTTTCAATATGAACACAGGTGAACTTATCACTGATGCTGAAATTGATGCAGTTTCAGAGTATGTTGCTAACGGTATGCAAGGTGATGCTGCTGGTGCAGAAGTTTATGCTGCAGTTTGTTCTTCATGTCACGGTGTTGATGGTAAAGGTATGGAGTATGTTGCTCCAAATATTGCTACTTTTGATACTGCTTTAGTTACTAATGTACTTAATCATGGTAAAAAAGGTGCTATCGGTGCTATGCCAGCATTTGATAGACTTAATGCAAAACAAAAAGAAGCGGTTAGTGAATATGTCATTAGCTTAAGCGCTAAATAAGGAGTCAGGTATGAATGAAAACAGAAATGTATTTGGTCTTAATGGCGTAACAGGTATGTTAATAGCTACTGCATTATTGTTGAGTATTCTTGTTGGTCTAACTATTTGGGCTATCAATGTACAACAAACAAGTGCTGCTAACTATTACGAGATCAAAGACGAAAAATCAATCAAAATGTTTAGTACTGAAAATGCTAAACATGTTGTTGATGTGAAATAAGGAGAGTAAAATGGATAAAATTCTTTCATGGGGCCTAGTTATTATGGCAGCCTACACTCTTTATGCGGTTTTAACACCAAATCATCTTTTCGTAGGTTAAGGTTTTTTTTGAAATTCTTAACAAGAGGGCTTTTTGCCCTCATCCTCACAATCTTCACTCAAACAGAGTTACTAGCAGAGTATTTATATAAAGATGAAGTAGTTCATAGAGCAGAATTTACCGATCAAGTCGAGAGTCTTGGAAGTGAACTTTATGCCAAAACTGGAATTGCTTTAAGACTTGTAATGCTTAAGGATATACCTGATAATCTTGATATCGTAGAGTATGAAAAAGAGTTGGTTCATAGTTTTAAAGAGCCTACTATCTTACTGATTTTTTCTGAAAATAGCTCAGAGATAGATATCACGGTTAATGACCCATCTTTATATAAATATTTTAATAGAAAACAGGTCTTAAGTCCTGTTGCCTCAGCTGTACAAGCCTTTGTTATGGCTTTAGTATATGCAGATAGTTGGGAACATTTTAATGATTTAAGATCTGATTATGGGGGAAGTATATTTCCTTTAATAGTAGGAAAAACTAAGCCAGAGCAAACAGTAGGAAAGTATGCCGCTTCAATGTTTAATGGTTATATTGATATTGCTCATCAGGTTTCTGTTGCAAACGGTGTTGTTTTGGAGAATGATCCAGGTGATACAAATCAAGAAACAATCTTTTATGTGAAGTTGTTTTTCTACGGTTTTGTAATTTATGGTATCGTTATGTATATAAGAAGAGTAATTTATAGAAGAAGGCATAAAAATGAGCAAGAGTAATGGAAGAATTTGGCCTTATGCAATAGGTATATCAATTACAATGGTATTTGGATTTTGTGTTGCAACAATAGTAGTAACACAAAAAGCAAATATCCAAGAGAGTGATGCATATATGACACACTATCAAGATGCAGATGCAAATGCAAATGATTTAATTGAAGCACAAATTGCATTTGATAAGAAGTATAAAATTGAGTATATTACAGATTCGATTCAAGAGAATAATTCAGTTATTAAGTACAGACTTACAGATATAAATGAAAATCCAGTCAATGATGCAAAGATTAGAATCGCTACTAGTAGACCAGAAACTGCTGAGTTTAACCAAGAGTTAGATAGTCCAGTTGTAGAAAATGGTGTTTATAGTTTTAGTGGTGCTAATTTTCCTAAAGTTGGTGTTTGGAATATAATCGCTAAGGTAAATGTTGGCGATCAAAGTAGATTTTTTAACATAAAAGCAGATACAAGAATCAAAGAAGCCTTTGAATTTTAAACTATGGATAATACAACCATAGTCCTCCCCTCTGCTCGTGCAATTCGTTATGAGCAGCTTAACCTATCACAAGAGACACTTTTTTTACCAAACTACATAACTATGAGTGATTTTGTCTCTAAGCTCTGTATCGTTAAAGATTTTAAGTTCATAGATGATGATAGTCGCGTTTTGCTTCTACTAGAAGCATCTGACTTTGCATCTTTTGAAAACCTTCGTATTGAGAGAAACTTTTTTACATTTACTAAAAATAGCTCTTATATATTTAAGTTTTTTGAAGAGTTAAGTGCAGAGTTATATGATGTAGATGAGCTAAGTACTGCAGATATATATGCTGAATATGAAGAGCACATTACAATATTGCAAGAGTTATATAAACGCTATGAAGCCTTATGTATCCAAAGAAAACTTTTAGATAAAATCTTTTTACCAAAGCTCTATATATTTAACGAAGAGTATGCAAGCCTGCACTCTCATATAAGTATACATTTAGAAGGACATTTAACTAACTTTGAGTTTGAACTTTTAAGTAAGGCTGTAAAGTTTTGCGAGATTGAACTACTCTTTAGTGCTACGGCATTTAACACAAAAATGCAGAGTAGATTTTTAGAGTTAGGTATAGAACTTGAACAAGGGTTTGAGTATAAGATTTCACTCAACAGACTTGAAATTTTGAGCAAAACGCCACTCAATATTACTAACAATATTAGCTGTGAAAGCTTTAGTGAATCACTCCTGCAAATTGCTTTTGTAAAACAAAAGGTATTTGAGTTTATTGAAAAAGGCTACGAAGCACAGAACATAGCCGTCATACTGCCTGATGAAAAATCAGCTTCACTTTTAAAAAGTTTTGATGAAAAAGGCAATTTCAACTTCGCTATGGGTGAGTCTTATGTAAATAGTGGAATTTATACTAAACTAAACGCCACCATCAAAGCTATAGAGCAAGATTCAAAAGAGAATGAAGCTAGAGTCGAGCGAGTAGGGGATGAACTTTATATGAAGTTTTACTCCATCTTTTACAAGAAAAGTGCGGAAGTAGATTTCATGCTCTTTTTAAAAGAAGTTGGTGAGCTTTTTAAAAATAAAATCGAGTTAAAAGTCTTTGCAGAAGAAGTATACAGTTTTGCAAGAGTTCTTCCTTTTATGAAAGAGATGAGTGTAAAGTCGGTAATGAGTCTTTTTATGCAGCGTTTAGCACAAAGAACTATGGATGATGTAAGAGGCGGGAAAGTTACGGTCATGGGTGTGCTTGAGACAAGAGCCGTTCATTTTGATGGTGTAATCATCATAGATTTTGATGACAAAAATGTACCAAAACGCAGTGATAAAGATATGTTCTTAAATACTAAAATAAGAGAAAACGCGAATCTCCCAACCATGAACGATAGAGAAAACCTACAAAAGCATTACTATGAGATGCTAATAAAGCGTTCTAAAGACGTGGCAATATCTTATGTAAGCTCATCTCAAAGCAGAGCTTCGAGGTTTTTAAAACAACTCAAAATAAAAGAAAAAAATCTTCACGAGGAACTTGACTACGCCTCTATACTTTTTGCACGAGAAGTAAAAAAGCCAAAAGACGAAGAAGAGATAACCGAGCCCTATAGCTTTAAAGAGATAAAACTCTCAGCTACACGACTCAAAACCTTCCTCAGCTGTAAACGCAAGTACTATTTGAAGTATGTAAAAAACATCAAAGATCATAAAATTCCTAAAGATATGCCCGAAGAACATGAAATAGGAACAGCTGTTCACAATGCTCTTAAAGAGCTCTATAGTAAAAAAAGTTCTTATGATAATGTAGATGAGTTAAAACGCGACCTAAACCTTGAACTCGATAGAGTGTGTGAAAAGAGCGAACTCGATAAATATCTCATAGCCATGCAAAAAAAGAGACTTGAGAGCTTTTGTGACAATGAAGTCCAAAGATTTAAGAGCGGATGGAGTGTGCATAGTTGCGAGAACTCTTTTTATGTAGAGTATGCAGGAATGACCTTAAGTGGTCAGATAGATAGAGTTGATAAACGCGATAATGCAATAGAAGTGCTTGATTATAAAACAGGCTCTTACAAACTCTACAACAAAAACAATTTTACTGAAGCAACAGACTTTCAGTTAGAGTTTTACTATCTTTTAGCAGCTTCTTTAGGAAATGTAGAGCAGTGCAGTTTTTATGACTTAAAAGAGTCAAAAATAGTTCCAGAAGCTTTTATGGGCGAAAAATTAGAAATACTCAAGTCACATATAAAAGATCTATTAATGATTGAAGATGTGAATTTTCACAAGTGTGAAGACATTAAAAACTGTACATACTGCGAGTATAGAATTATGTGTGGGAGAGAGTAATGTTTAAAGACAACCTTTGCTACGAAGCAAGTGCAGGAAGTGGAAAAACTTTTATGCTTGTTGTTCGTTACCTCTCTCTCCTTTTTTCAGGTGCAGATCCTTCTAAGATTCTAGCACTTACTTTTACGAACAAAGCAGCCTCGGAGATGAGCGAGCGGGTTGTAGAAACGCTAGAGCAGTTAGAATCTCGTGGAGAGTTGGATGAGATAGTAAAAGTTACTGAGTTAAGTAAAGAAGAGATACTTGGCATGAGAGCCAAAGTTCTCGCAAGTTTTTTAAACGCCAACACAAAGATTATGACAATTGACAGTTTCTTTACGCAGATACTTCGTAAGTTCTCTTTGTATGCTTCACTGATGCCAGACTTCTCGACGTTTAGCTCCCAACATGAGCTTAAACTCCTTTCGCGTTTTTTAAAAGAGGTGAGTGTTGCTGGAAAACGCGACACTCTCATCAGCCTTTCTCTATCTTCAAAGAAACGCATAACTGATTTGTTTGTACTTTTGGATGAGTTTTACACAAAAAAAGAGGAACTCTCGAGTTTAAAATTTCAAAGAGTGGACTCTCGTGAAGATGAAGCAGAAGCCATGCTAGCACTCAGAGGTCTTCAAGCAATAGTCTCAAACTGTAAGGGAGCTTCGGCTTCACTCATAAAAGCGGTAGAAGCTCAGACCTTTGAAGAGTTGATGGCAAAAAGCTGGGTTGTAAAAGAGTCTTTGGAGTACTGGGTTTTTAAAAAGTGTTTTACTTTAGAGATGAACTCTTATCTGCACACAATCCAAAATGCCATATTAATGCATCATCGAGCAAAAGAGAGTAACTTCTTTTTCGCTTTGAGCGAGCTTGTAGATATCTACAAAAAGTCAAAAAAAGCACTCTATATGGATGACAGTGAACTGAGTTTTAACGATGTTACTTCTTTAGTCTATGAGATTTTGCATCTCATTGACGATAGCGAGTTTCTCTACTTTAGACTTGACGCTTCTATAGAACATATGCTTCTAGATGAGTTTCAAGATACCAGCGTTTTGCAGTATGAGATTTTAAAACCTCTCATAAGAGAGATAACTTCAGGTGAGGGCATTTTTAGTGAAGGAAGTTTTTTCTTTGTTGGAGATGTGAAGCAGTCTATCTATAGGTTTAGGGGTGGAGTAAGCGCGCTCTTTGGTGAAGTGGCAAAGCAAAACGCCACACAAGTCGACAAACTCCTGACAAATTATAGATCGCAAAAAGAGGTTGTTTCTTTTGTTAATAGCGTTTTCATAGAGAAGATAAAAGATTACACTCCACAGCTAGTTCGTCCAGAAGCAAATGGCGGTTATGTTCAAATCATAAAAAGCGATGAACTTCTAGAGGAGACAATTGAGCAGGTGAAAAAACTCATCTCTCTTGGAGCAGACCTTAATGAAATCGCGATTTTGTGTGCTACGAATGGAGATGGAGAAGAGATAAAGCTCGCTCTTGAAAAAGAAGACATAGAAGTCGTAACGGAAACCACTACAAAACTCATCAACCAAAAAAGTGTTAAAGCAGTTTTGGAGTATCTGAAATACCTTTATTTTAAAGAAAACATTTACAGATACAACTTTTTTGCGCTCATCGGCAGAGAGATTGAGCCAATAGAAGCGGTCGATTTTAATCGGCTGAAACTTACAGACATTGTAAAAAAAGCGATTGAGAAGTACAGACTCTTTAGTGATGACTTTCATTTAATTCGCTTTTTGGACACACTCTCTCAGTATGGGGATGTCGAAGCACTCCTTTTTGAGTACGAGAGACTTGACACTGCAGCTGCTGCTTCAGACATCAGCGGTGTTCGCGTTTTAACGGTGCATAAGTCTAAGGGACTCGAGTATGAGCATGTCATAGTGATGGATAGAATCAAAGGTGCACCGCCATCGCGCGATAGCATCATCTATGAGTACGATGGTATTCATCTACAAAACATTTACCTTCGTACGAAAAACAGAGATGCAATAGATCCGGCTTATAAAAATGCCCTTGAGAAAGAACAGGCACTTGTTAGAGAAGATAGTCTAAACGCTCTTTATGTGGCGTTTACAAGAGCGAGAGACAATCTCTTCATAATCGCAAAAAGCGAAAAATCGGATTTTGATTTAGTGGAGTTAGAAGTTGGCTCTTTTGGCGAATTAGTTTGTGCAAAAAAAGAGTCTAAGCAAGACAAAGCCTTTGAAGAGCTTAAGTATAAAGAGCTTTACTATGGAACGCAGAGTGACATACTAAGTCTGGAAAAAGAGATGGCAGAAGAGTTACAAGCCTTAAACTTTGGAACTGCAATGCATTATACTTTGGAGATGCTCGGCTCATTTAAGGAAGATAGTATTCCTAATGCTAAAGATATGATGCTCAATAAGTATGGTTTTTTACTAGAAGAAAATGAGATTGAAGATATAGTTGAACGTGCTAGTTTATTAGTTGAGAATCAAGCGTTTTTGGAACTTGTACAGGGAGAGTGTTATAGAGAAAAAGCCTTGCGTTTTAAGAACTCTTTGAGATACATAGATTTACTTGTAAAACATGAGTCTGGCGTTTGGAATGTCATAGACTACAAAAGCTCCATGTCTTACTCGGATGAACATGTGAAGCAAGTTCGCTCATATGTGAGTGCCATTAAAAAAATTACAGGTGAAGATGTTGAGGGCTATCTTTGTTATCTCTTAAAAGATGAGATAAAGATACACAAAGTGAGCTGAAGTACTAGCTACTTAGTGTAGGCTGAAAAGCTTTTGTAGAGAGTTTTACAATCTCTCCAATATTTAAGTTTTTCGCTTCTTGGGGACTAAGAACAACTTCTACTAGTTGCTGTCCAATGGCAATAGTTGCGACAAAAATTGCATCTACTTTTTGTATCTCTAAAAGCTCGCCGTTGAAGGAAAATTTTTGACTCCCATTTGTTTTAAGTAAGATATCTTTGACATCACCATCTTGGATGAGTTTTCCGTTGTTTAAGACTAAAACACGACTTGCAAGTTTGAAGATTTCACTTGGATCGTGAGAGACCATGATAGTCGTCGTCTCAAACTCACGGTGCAGCATAAGTATCTCTGTTTGAAGTTTACTTCTCATGGCAGGGTCAAGCGCAGAAAGTGGCTCATCTAAAAGTAAAAGAGCCGGTCTTCTCATCATAGCGCGGCAGATGCTTACTCTTTGCTTTTGTCCACCACTGAGTGTGTTAGGATATCTTTTTGTAAACTCACTCAGACCTGTAATCTCGAGTAAACGCAGGGCAAGTGTTTTATCATTAGCTATAAAAAGCAGGTTTTCTAAAACATTCATATTTTCAAAAAGAGCGTAATCTTGAAAAACAAATCCAATGCGGCGTTTTTGTGCAGGGAGTTGTTTTGTCTGGCTAAGCCAACTCTCTCCTGAGACATCTATCTCGCCTTGTGCCTCTTCTAATCCTGCTAAAATTCTCAAAAGAGTGCTTTTACCACTTCCACTCTGTCCAGTCAGAGCGATAAATTCACCCGCCTCTATTTTGAAGTCAACATCTAGTTGCATATCTGCGTCAACACCGTGAAGTGCTTTTTGTATGGCAATATGTATCATTTTGTAAATCCAAATTTTTTGTTATGTTTAGCATTAAAGATATAAACACTCAAAAGAACTATAAAACTTAAAATGAGCATTATGGCACTATAGATGTGAGCCGCTTTATAGTCGAGTACTTCTACCATCTCATAGATTGCAACACTCGCAACTTTGGTTTCTCCTGGAATACTTCCACCGACCATTAAAACTACACCAAACTCTCCAACAGTATGAGCGAAGGTGACTATGAGAGCTGTAAGAAGTGAGGGTTTGATGTTTGGAAGTGCGACTCTAAAAATAGTCTCGATTTTACTTTTCCCGCCTATGTAACTTGCTTCTATCATGTTTTTGTTGATAGACTCAAAACCACTTTGAAGAGGCTGAACCATAAAAGGCAGGGAGTAAAAACAACTTGCAACAACAAGACCTGTAAAGTTAAAGACGAGATTGATATCAAAAGTTTCTTTAAAAAAGCTCCCTAGAGGAGAGTTTTGTGAGAGTGCAACAAGTATGTAAAAGCCCAAAACAGAAGGAGGCAAAACGAGTGGAAGTGCTGTTATGGCTTCAAGAAAAGGTTTGAGTTTTGATTTTGTCTGAGATAAATACCAAGCAAGAGGCAATGAAACTATAAAAAGGATAATAACCGTAATGCTTGCAAGCTTAAAAGATAAAACAAAAGGAGAGAAGTCCATCTCTAATAGAGTATTTAACATTATAAAATCTCCATGATAGACAAGTCCGATGCATTTATAAGAGCATAGACTCGCATTCCCTCTTCTAATTTCATTTTTCTACTAGACTCTGTAGTAATGATAGACTCTAAAGAGAGGGATGGTTTTTTGAGTGTGAGTGTGCTTAAAATTTCTCCTATCTCAAGTCTCTCAATTTCAAGGGGAATAATGTTGTTAAAACTAATGAGTGAATCATCTTCTATATCTTTAGCAATGGTGACAGCTGTAGCCTTACATCCTAGACGAACTTCACATCCCACTTTGAGGCTGTTATGGAGTTCGAGACTGACCATAATAAGTTCCGTTCCTTTTGTCTCAAAGGTAACAATGTTGAGGTTTTGTATGCTTTTGATTTTTGTTATAGTTGCTTTCAAGGTGTTCAAATCTTTAAGTGTATATAATTTTGTTCTGCATTATACCCTAAGCGCAAAAATAGCAAAAACTTCATCTAATATTTTATCTTATAAAAACCTTAATTTAAGTGAATTATAAGTTTAGTGAGCTATACTTTCGCCACTAAACAAGCATTTATGTTTGTGAAATAAATTACTTAAAAAAGGTTCAAAATGAAATTTACTAAAATTGCATCTGCTGAACAAATTGATCAAAAATGGATTTTGATCGATGCTGAGGGTAAAACATTTGGTCGTATGATTACAGAAGTAGCTACTATACTTCGTGGTAAAAATAAGACTTGTTATACTCCAAACATTGACTGTGGTGACTATGTTGTTATCATTAATGCTTCTAAAGCTAAATTTAACGGTTTAGGTAAAATTGCAAACAAAGAGTATTTTTCTCACTCAGGTTACTTTGGTTCTACTAAGAGTGTTAAAATGACTGAACTTTTAGAAAAAAACCCAGAGAAACTATACAAATTAGCAACTCGTGGTATGCTTCCTAAAACAAAGTTAGGTGCTAAAATGCTTAAAAAATTAAAAATATATGCAGGTGATCAACACCCTCACACTGCACAAATAGCTAAGTAAGGATTGACTCATGGCAAAAACAATTTATGCAACAGGTCGTCGTAAAGCGTCTATCGCAAAAGTATGGTTAACTCCAGGAACTGGTAAAATGACTATCAACGGTCTTTCTATCGATGCATGGTTAGGTGGACTTGAAGCGAAGAAACTTCGTGTTAAACAACCTCTAGTAATCTCTAAATTAGAGACTTCTGTTGATATCGTTGCTACTACTTTAGGTGGTGGTTTTGGTGGTCAAGCAGATGCACTTCGTCACGGTATTTCTCGTGCACTAGTAGCATTCAACCCAGAAGTAAAAGCTATCCTTAAACCAGAGGGTATGATGACTCGTGATTCACGTGTTGTTGAACGTAAAAAACCAGGTAAGAGAAAAGCTCGTCGTTCTCGCCAATTCAGTAAACGTTAATCGTTTCACTGCTCTTTTTATCAAGACTTTTGTCTTGGTAAAACTCTTCTTTTAAAACATCCACATTTTCACTCTTAATTAATTCTATTTAAATATAATGTTTCTTTAACAATATAAGGAACTTTAATGAAAAAAACACTTATCGCTCTTGGCGTAATTATCTTAGTCGCAGCAGCTTTACCAATTATAGGTAACAGTGTAATGCAGAGTAGTATAGAGACAAGAGTTAGTGAATTAAAAACTTATGGCTTAGAGAGTCAAAATGTAGAATCACATAGCGGGTATCTAAGTACAAAAAAACACTTTGAGTTTTTACTCAAAGATGCAGATGCTTTTGTTGAGTACTTAAACCAGTATGCAGATCAGCAAATTCCTCCTTATGTAAATGCAATGCTAGAAGGTGTACTTGTAGGAGTAGACTTAGAGTACTCTAACATCCCCTTTAGTAAATCAATAGAGTTGGATATTTACCCTATCAGTATGTCACAAAATATGGCTGAGGGTATAAAACGCGAGGATAGAAAATTTTATGAGTATTTAGAAAACTTTTTACATTCAAAAGGAGTTCTCTATCACATAAATTACAATATTATGAGCGAAGACTTTGATGGTTTTGTAAAAAATATTGATGAAAAGCATACATTAAAAGATATGACACAATTAGAACTTCTTTTAAAAGATACGGTTTTTGAAGGTAATGGAGAGTTAATGGCTCCAAACAGAATGACTACATCTATAAAAGAAATCGAACTAAAAGTTAAAAAAGCAGGGGAAAATATACTCTTTGACTTAGAAGATTTGCATACAGCAACTTCATATGAGTCTAAAAGTACTTACCTAAGTAGTGCAGAGTTAAAGGATTTTAATTTTGTAGTCAATGGAACATCTGATGATGTAAAGTTTGAACTTAAAAATATAAAAATCAATGCTTCATCAAATACTTTAGATGAGTTTGCAGAACTCGATACAAGAGCTAGTATCGAAGCGCTAAATTTAGACTCACAAGAACTTAATCTTGACATGAGCAATTTTAACATGGACATGGCTGTTGATTCACTTGATAAAGTAAGTTTTGAAGAGACATTAGAGCTTATATCTAAAATGAAAAATCTAAATGATGCAGCTATAGAGGAGAGATTGCAAGAGAGTCTGGGCAAACTTCTTTCTAAAGGTTTTGTTTTTAGTATTGCAGATTTCTCAGTTGAAGATATACTCTTAGAAGAGAGTGAAGAGCTGAAAGGTTTTAAAATTCATAACAAGACAACACTGAAGCCTGATGCTGATTTTATGCAAAAACTACAAGTTTCTCCTTTACTTCTAGTCTCAAATGTAGATATAGAAACGAAGATTAGAGTTTCTCGTCAGATTTATGCAAAACTTACAAAAGAGAGACCGCTTCCACAAGGTTTTAGTGAGTATGTAAAAGAAGATGGAGACGATTATATTTTCGATATTGTTTATAAAAATGCTTCTTTCTCAGTCAATGGAAAAGTATTAAGATAGTTATGAAATTCCTACTTAGTCTTATCTTTTGTACGCTAGTTTTAGGTGCTTCAACATTGCATCTTGCAACTGCAACAAATCCTGCACGGCTCAACCCTATTTTAGCTACAGATTCTAGTTCTAGTGAGATTGCGGGTTTTATGTTTAATGGTCTTGTAAAGTATGACAAAGATGCAAAAGAGATTATAGGTGACTTGGCAAAAAGCTACTACTTTAAAGATGATACTACTCTTATTTTTGAGTTAAGAGATGACGTGCTTTGGCATGATGGGGTAAGCTTTAGTGCTGAGGATGTTCTTTTTACCTACGAAACACTTATCTCTGATAAAATTGCCTCTCCTTACAGCTCGAGTTTTCGTTTTGTTGAGAGTGTTAAAGTTCTTAACAAGCATAAGCTAGAAGTTAAATATAAAAAACCCTATTTTAAAGCACTTGAGACTTGGATGATGGGAATAATTCCTAAACATATTTTAGAAAATGAAGAGAATCTAATGAGCTCCTCTTTTAATACAAATCCAATAGGCACTGGTCCTTATAAATTGGAACAACTCGAATTCTCAAAAAACATAATTCTTGGGGCAAACGAGAGCTACTTTGAGGGAAAACCTAAGATAGAGAAAATATCTTTTCATGTTATAGCCGATCCAATGACACGTTTTATGATGCTAAAGTCTGGAGAGATTGATATTGGTTCACTTGAGCCAATGGCTTATGAGCGACAACTTCATGAGGAGTTTTTTGCTGAGTTTAAAACCTTTGAGAAGATAAGTTTGTCTTACAGTTATCTTGGGTTCAATCTTCGTCTTAAGAAGTTTCAAAACCCTGATGTGCGAGAAGCACTCTCTTTAGCCATAGATAGACAAGAGATAGTAGACATTCTTTTTTTTAAGCATGCAAAAGTTTGTACAGGACCTTTTCTACCCGGAACAAAAGCTTTTAACGAAGATGTGAAAACGCCAATCAAAGATATAGAAAAAGCAAAAGAACTTTTAAAAAACGCAGGTTATGATGAAAACAATCCTTTAGAGTTTGAGATAGCGACTTCCAACTCAACTCCCTTGCGACCTCATGCGGCTGAGATTTTACAGTATCAGCTTAAAAAGATAGGAGTAATCGTTACTCTAAGAGTTATGGAGTGGCAAGCGTTTTTGAACATGGTTGTTGTCCCTCATCAATTTGACACTATTCTTTTGGGTTGGGGACTTTCACCTACACCTGATCCATATCTACTATGGCACAGTGATAGCGATACAAAAGGTGGCTTTAATCTTGTGGGATACCACAATGCCAAACTTGATAAGATGATAGAAGAGTCGCAAAGTGTCATAGATAGAGATAAGTTAAATCTCATTTGGAGAGATATGTTTAAGATAATCACTGATGATAATCCGTATCTCTTTTTATATATACCAAATGAACTTACAGCTATAAATAAAAACATCCAAAATGTTCAGCCCTCTTTGACCGGTATTTGGCATGAGTATATAAAATGGGAGAAAGCAGAGTGATAATACTTTTTGATTTAGATGGAACGCTTATAGACTCCACAGAAGCAATACTTGAGAGTTTTCATAACTCCTTTGATTTTTATGGTGTTTCACATCCAAGTGATGAAGCGATAGAAGCACTTATTGGGTATCCCTTAGATGTAATGTATAGAGAGTTAGGAACTGAGGAAGAGAAGATTTGGGACTATGTGGCAACATACAAAGAGCACTACCGAAAAATATCTACTCAAAAAACAGTTCTGCTTGAGTGTGCAAGAGAGGCGGTGGAACTTGCAAATGAGTTTGCTACTCTAGCCGTAGTAACCACTAAAACTGGAAAATACTCTCGCGTTTTGTTAGAGCATTTTGACTTGATGGAAGCTTTTAAAGTCCTTATTGGTAGAGAAGATGTAGAGAAGCCAAAACCAGATGCCGAGCCAATTTTAAATGCACTCAAAGAGCTGGACTTAAAAGATGAAGAAATATGGATGATAGGCGATACGAAGCTAGACCTCCTATCTGCTAAAAACGCAGGCGTAAACTCCATAGGCGTTTTAAGCGGTTATGATAAAAGAGAAGTCTTGGAAAAGTTTACAGACTTTATCTTTGAAGATGCCCTAGAAGCTGTTGTATATCTTCAAAGTAGATAAGCCTAGGAGACACTAAAAGTATTCTCTTTTTCAGTTACCTCTATAGTTGAAGCTATAAGATCGTGAAGCGCTTTTCTATCTTGTCTAAAAAGTGGAAAAAGAAGACCCAGTAAAATAGTTGCTGAAAATAAAAACGCCACAAAACGAAGGAGTGCTCTAAAAAATGAGATGTTTTCACCTGTTCGGGCATGAACTACTTTGAGATTATAAGCTTTCTTTCCTGGCGTTTGTCCAAATTTGCTAAGAAGTAGACTATAGATAAGTCCATATAAACTCACCGCAATAAATGGTGCAAGTTGAGACTCTTGAAAGTCATCTTTACCATTAAAAACTAGATAAGCCAGTATATAAAGTATAGGTGCATAAATCATAAACATATCTGTGATAAAGGCTTTTACTTTGAGTGGATAGTAAGCCGAGATAAACTTCTTTTTCGTCTCTGTTTGTGTAATTGTTTCGTTTTTTGTTTTTTGTTTGAGTGTTCTAAATCGCATAGATTATTATAACAAAATAATTATAGGCTAGCTCAATTTTTTTAAGCTATATTAAATAGTACAAGATATAATGACACAAATTAATTTTAGGGGTATAAATGCTAATAGATAGCTATGATAGAGTTGTTGACTATTTAAGAGTCTCAGTTACTGAACGCTGTAATTTTAGATGTACATACTGCATGCCTGAAAAACCTTTCTCTTGGGTTCCAAAAGAGAACCTTTTAACTTTTGAAGAGCTATTTGAGTTTATGAAAGTCGCTATTGATGAGGGTATTAAAAAAATTCGTATTACAGGTGGAGAACCACTTTTACGAGAAGACTTAGATAAGTTTATAAAGATGATTTATGATTATGAACCTAGCATAGATTTAGCGATGACAACAAATGCATTTTTACTCAAAGGTGCAGCACAAAGACTTAAAGATGCTGGTCTTAAACGCATAAATATTTCTATAGATACTCTTATACCTGAAGTAGCACAAGAGATAGCGGGAAAAAATGTTCTTAAAAATGTTCTTGAGGGAGTAGATGAAGCACTTAGAGTCGGACTTAAAGTAAAAGTAAATATGGTGCCGATGAAAACTGTAAATGCAGAAGAGATTATTCCAGTTTTGGAGTACTGTAAAGAGCGAAATATGAGTGTGCGTTTTATAGAGTATATGGAAAATGCACATGCAAGAAAAGAGATAAAAGGATTGAAGTCGCCAGAACTTCTCTCTATCTTAGCTCAAAAGTACAAGTTTAGTGATGATGGTTTTGATGGGAGTTCTCCTTCACATTACTACACTATGGAAGATGGTTATCGTTTTGGTATTATTGAACCTTATGCGGATGACTTTTGTACAAAATGTAATCGCATTAGGCTTACAGCAGAGGGAAATCTTATTCCTTGTTTGTATTTTGATGAAGCGATGAGTATACGTGAGTCTGTAAAACGCGGAGATATAAAAGGTGCTGCTCTTGTTTTAAAAGAGGTAGTACGTACAAAACCTGAGAAAAATCGCTGGGGTGGTGAAGATGATGAGGTCTCTACACGTGCGTTTTATGAGACTGGTGGCTGATAAGTGATGTATCTAGTTGAACACTTTTACTCTATTCAGGGTGAGGGAAAGTATGTAGGGACTCCTTCTGTTTTTTTTCGCTTTGGTGGATGTAACATGAAGTGTGAAGGTTTTGCTTGTAGTGAGAAGGCTCCTGATGGTACGGATGTCCTTGGTTGTGATACTGTTTATGCTGTAAACAAAGAACATTTTTCTAAAAACTGGAGCCCAATTAACTCTGCAAGTGAACTCTTAAGCATTTTAAAAAGTTATGATTTACCTTCAGGTGTTGATATAGTCTTGACTGGTGGAGAGCCTCTTATCTATGCAAATGACACAATTTTTGTAGAGTTTTTAGAAGCAGTGACAAAAGCAGGACATCGTATCACCTTTGAGACGAATGGCTCACTGAATGTTGATTTTTCTAAGTACGGCGTTTACAAGGAGTGTGTTTTTGCACTTTCGGTTAAGCTGAGTAACTCTCATGAGCCTTTTTCAAAGCGTATTCGCCCAGATGTTATCAAAAACATTACTGCAAACGCCAAGGATGCTTTTTTTAAGTTTAGTATAGATGCTAAGTCTATTAATTCTCAACTAGAAGAAGAGTTAACACAGATACTTCCTATCTCTCCTAAAACTAAAGTTTACTGTATGCCATTAGGTGGAGACAAACACGAAGTAGAAGCAAATACAGAACCTCTCATAGAGTTTTGTAAGGCAAAAGGGTATAATTTCTCAGATAGACTCCACATACGTATCTGGGATGTAAATAAGGGTGTTTAGTAAGGAATCCTTGCTTCTAATTCGCATGAAGGCTGAGAAATGATAATCAGAAAACTTTTTAAATTTGAAAATGCACATATTGTCCGTGGTTGCTCAACTGTAAAGTGTCGTAGCTCTATACATGGACATTCTTACCAGGTAGAACTTCTTTTTGAATCAAACTTTTTAGACAATGGCCAGATGGTTTATGACTTTGGTTTGATGAAACAAAATATGAAAGACTTAGTAGAGAGTTTTGATCATGCTATCACTCTTTGGAGTGGAGATGATGCTACTTATGTAGATGATATGAAACGCCACTCTGCACGTTGGATAGAGCTTCCTGTTTCACCCTCAGCAGAGCAGTTTTCTCGTGTTATTTTTGTGATGATAGACAAACTTCTCTCTCTTACTTCCACAGCAAATGGTGAAAAAGAGGTCAAGCTCAACTCCATCATCGTTCACGAAACGCAGACAGGTTATGCACAATGCTTTAAAGATGATGCATACTCTTCACAGATGGGTGAGATTGACCTAGATAACATTAAGTTTTCAAAAGAAGTTTTAGATGATTTTAAAGACCCAAAACTTTTTGAGAAAATTTTAGCGAATGAATCTTTTGTAAATCCAACTAGCATTTAATTGGATACGAGTGATTTAAACTCACTGCTTACAAAATTAAACTTTGTACTTATAACTTTTACAGTGGCGTTTTCTTCTAAAACGCTACACTTCTCATCTATCATGATAAAGCCATTTGCATAGCCAAGTGGAGAGACCATCCCCGGTGCATAATGCTCACAAACTGTAAAAAACTCTCCATCAAAGTAACCCGGAACAAGTGTACGTCTACCTGCTCTTAGAGTAAATGCTACTTTCATCTTGGCGTTTATAGTGTTTAAAAACTTCGCTTTAGCACCACTGAGTGCATAGAGGATACTTGTACCAAAAAGTTCAAAGTTTAAAGCAGCTGCGAGTGGGTTGCCTGGAAGGTTGAGGATGAGAGTCTCACCCACTTTTCCAAAGGTAGTAGGTTTGCCTGGTTTTATCTCTATACTATCAAAGAGGATGTTATAGCCAAATGCACCAAACGCCTCTTTTGTAAAGTCGGCATCTCCAACACTCACACCACCACTTGTGATAACTAAGTCGCACTCTAAGGCACTTTTTATATGCTCTTTTATATCGCTCATAGTATCTTCAGCTGTTCCTATAAACTCAACTTCACAGCCAAGCTCTTTAGCACGAGCTAAGAGTGTAGGGGTGTTTGTGTTGTAGAGTTGGTATGCTTCAACTCTCTCAAAGTGCATCTTCAACTCATTTCCAGAGGCAAATAGAGCTACTCGTGGGCGTTTATGTACCTTTATATGGCTGATACCCTGAGAGACCAAGAGGGTAATTTGGTGAGCGTTTAAGATGTCTCCACAAGAGAGAAGTGTCATCCCTTTTTTGATATCTTCACCTGCAAGTCTGATATGTTTACTCACAACTAGATTTTCTGGAAGTAAAACACCTTTGTCACACTCTTTTGTATCTTCTATAGGAACTATGCACTGCGTACCAAAAGGAATCTTTGCACCTGTCATGATTTTAATTGCTTCTCCAGTATGAAGCTCTCCATGAAAATCATCGCCGGCAAAGATAGTTTCACTTACTTTGACACACTTAGCTGAGTCTTCTATCTTTACAGCATAACCATCCATAGCGGAGTTGTCAAAGGGAGGAAGATTGTGAGTAGCGACGATGTCTTCGGCTAGGACGAAGCCCAAGGCATTTTCTATAGGAATGATTTTGAGTGAACTCTTTTTTACATTGGTATAGATTAACTCGAGTGCCTCTTCAACTTTGACTGTCATAATTTTCCCTCTTTGTTTAATTGAATATATTTTACTATAATTTCGTCATGAATGAAATGTATAGCATGGGTTTATCCCTACACAGTGTCGGTACGGTAGCAGTTTTAGTAGCAATTTTTGTAAATTTATTTCTTTTGATAAGTTATCAAGATTTAAAAAAGTATAAACGACTCAACTCCATAGTTGTTTGGCCCTTAACTTTTACACTTCTAGCAACAGTGATTTTTACGGGTATTATAATGATGGCAGCAAAGCATTTGGACTTTACTTTAGCCAATATTGCTATGATTATTGTGAGTGTGATTCTTATAGTTTTAGAGGCAAAACGCATTAAGAGTTTGAAGTATTTGAGCGAAACAAAAGAGCATGCTTTTCCTGCTTATAAGCCAATCGCTAGAACAATTTTACAGATAGAGTTCATACTTGTACTTCTTCTTGGTATCTGGATGTGGCTCCTTTGATATATGTTCTAGATGAAAACGCGGGCGATGAAAAAATCACCCTCAAAGGAGAACTCCATAAGTATCTCATAAAAGTACGTCGTCATAGTGTAGGTGATGAATTGGCGTTTAGAAACAAAGAGAGTATCGAGAAACTCCATCGTTATAGAGTGATAGAAGCAGAGCCAAGAGTAGCGACTCTTGAACTTATAGACTCTAAAGTTGTTGAGGTGAAAAGTGAGAGAGAGTTACATATCGCTTGGTGTGTAATAGACCCAAAGTCAGTCGAGAAAGTCCTTCCTTCTCTTTGTGAGATTGGAGTGAGTAAAATCTCTTTTATTTTCTGTGAGAGAAGTCAAAAGAACTTCAAACCAGACTTTAAACGCCTAGAGAGAATAGTAGAGGCTTCCATGCAGCAAAGTGGGCGTTCTTCTTTGATGGCGTTTGATAGCTACAAAAGTATAGCGGCGTTTATAAAAGAGTATCCCGATACAAAGGTTTTTGACTTTTGTGAAAATGTTTTAAGTGGAGATAGTGAGTTTAAAAGAGTGCTTATAGGTTGCGAGGGTGGTTTCTCAAAAGAGGAGAGAGAGCTTTTAAAAAGGCAAGAGGTATTTAGACTAAACTCCCCTATGGTACTACGTTCTGAGTCAGCTGTTTTAGCAGTTGCAAGCAAAATTTTACTTTAGAAATATTTTTAAGAAATATTTGGATATAATTTCAATTCTAAAATCTGCCCCCATACGGATTTAAAAAATATATAGATATACGTACATGACGTGTATCAAAAGGCAAAAAAATGAAAAAAGATCTTCACCCTAACTTCGTAGACTGTACTGTAACATGTGCATGTGGAAACACATTTCAAAACAAAGCTGCTCAAGCAGAGTTGAAAATTGACATCTGTAATGAGTGTCACCCATTCTTCACAGGTTCTGAGAGAATGGTAGATACAGCTGGTAGAATTGAGAAATTCAACGCTCGTTACAACAAAAAATAGTCTTTAGGACTTTTCATGCTCTCTTTAGTTCCAACCCCGATTGGAAACATAGGAGATATCTCACTTAGAAGCATCGAGCTTTTGAGTGAGGCTGATACTCTTCTTTGCGAAGATACTCGCGTTACAAAAAAACTTATCCACATACTTAAAGAACGTTATAACACCTCTTTTAAAGAAAATCAAGAATTTATCTCTCTGCATTCACATAATGAAAAAGATTTTGTTGAAAAACTATCGCCTGATTTTTTTGAACAAAATGTTGTTTATGTGAGTGATGCTGGTATGCCTGGGGTGAGTGATCCTGGGCAAGCACTTGTTGCTTACTGTATAGAAAATTCTCTTGATTATGACATTTTGCCAGGGGCAAATGCACTACTTACTGCATTTGTAGCAAGTGGATTTGAGCAGACACAGATGCTCTTTTTTGGCTTTTTAGACCATAAAGGAAGTTCTCGTGCTGCTGGGCTTTCAAAGGCTTTGCATAACGGTTTTACCACTATTTTATATGAGTCTCCACATCGTTTAGAAAAACTTCTTTTAGAGATTAAAGAAGAAGAGCCTGAACGCGAACTCTTTTTAGCAAAAGAGCTGACAAAAAGATATCAAAAGTACTTTAGAGGAACTGCACAAGAAGCACTTGAAAACTTTGATGGAAATTTTCGTGGAGAGTGGGTTGTTATTATCTCTGCTGGAGAGTCTCAAGCAGACTCTGCCATTACTCAAAAAGATATTTTAGCACTTGATTTACCAAAGAAAACGCAGGCAAAACTTATCAGTAAAATAACTGGTGAAAATACAAAAGCTTGTTATCAAAGACTTCTAGAGTTATAGCTAATTCTAAATATTAATCAACTCATTATAAATAAAACACTTTTTTTAGATAAAATACTTTCATGTTAATTTATGCAAAACAACCAATATATTATTTAATAAACAAACATCCCGGAAAGATAAAAACTCTCTATTTAGCCAAAGAGCTAGAAAAGAAAGAGTATTCACGTCTTATGAAAATGGGTTTTGAAGTAAAACGCATTCCAAACGAAGCGGCACAAAAAATGTGTAAAAATGCTTCTCATCAGGGCTTCTTAGCTGAAGTAGATGATGTACAACTTCAGCCTTATGACTTTTTTTACGAAAAGAAATTCGTGCTTGTTCTCTCAGGGCTTACTGATGTTGGAAACATTGGAGCACTCGTGAGAAGTGCATATGCTTTAGGTGTGGATGCTATCATTGCCTGTGGTGTTAAGCAACTACCTATGGAGACAATCTTGCGTACAAGTACGGGAGCACTCTATGATATGCCTTTTGCGATTGAGAACAATGTACATGATGTTTTAAACGACTTAAAGATGTCAGGTTTTACTACTTATGGTGCAGATATGAGTGGTTTAGACATCCGTGAGACTCGTATAGATAAGAAAAAAGTACTTGTTTTAGGAAGTGAGGGAGAGGGGCTGAGTGCTCGTGTTGTCTCAAAACTTGACTGTGCTGTAAGTATTGAAATGAAGCATGAATTTGACTCACTTAATGTAAGTGTAGCAGGTGCAATTTTAATGGATAGGATGAGATAATGAGTGAAACATTAGAAAGACTACGAAATATAGGTGCCCAAAAGATTTATGAAGAAACACATATTCCAGTTGAGCATGTACAGGCTATTATTCATGAGAGTTTTGATAGTTTTTCAAAAGTGCAATTTTTAGGTTTTGTTGCTATTCTCGAGAGAGAGTACCATGAAGATTTATCCCAACTTCGTCTCCATGGACTTGAAACTTTTAAAGAAGAGGAAGAAGCCATTGCCCAAAAGAGTGTTTTTGTTGCACCAAAGAGAAAGAAAAAGTACACTATCCTTTATATACTGCTTGCTATAGGAATTTTTCTAGCTGTTTCATACTACAACACAAACACTCCTAAAGAGACTACAGTCGCACCAGTCGTTGATAACACAATCATCATTGATGCACAAAAAAATCTTGACCTTGTAGATGCAAATGAGAGTAATGTTTCAAGTATAGATGTTAACAGTTCCGTAGCTGATATTAACACAACAGTAAAAGAAGTTGCAGAAGAAGTGGTAGTAGAAGAGAAAGTCATAAACTCACTAAAATTTGTGACTAAGACAAAACTTTGGTTAGGTTACATAGACCGTGCAACGAACAAGCATTACAACAAAATCTTTACAGGTGAATTTGAATTAGATGCAGACAAAGATTGGCTTTTAGTATTTGGACATGGCTTTGTAGATATTGTAGTAAATGGAGAAATCATCCCTTTTAAGTCAAAAGAAAACTTAAGGTTTTCCTATGAAGATGGCAAAATAGAAGCTTTGAATCTTCGAGAATTTAAAAAATTAAATAGAGGCAATAAATGGTAAAAGCTTTTTTAGGATTGTTTATTGTTTTTAACTTTTTAAATATTGCAAATGCAGATATTTTTGAAGAAGTTGTTTCAGAAGATGACCCCGTAACACAAAAAATTAAAAGTTTTTTAGATGAGAAAACATATAGAGAAAATAAAGAGTTCATTAACATCATTTTTGACCCTAAATCTTCGTACTATAACAATGAGACACTAAAGACTATAAAAATAGTACAAACTTTAAAAGAGAATGGTCTGTTAAAGCTTTTTTTTGAATCACCTAGAGAGTTTCAACTCAATTTTAAAACAAGTGGTTCTCCTCTTTTCTTTGTTAAAATCATGAGTGATACACTAAGGAACATAGGATATTATCGTTATGTGACTACTGCTTCACATCTTGATTCTTCAGAATTTTACTGGAGTATCAACATAAAGTCTGAATATGCAACCGATCCTTTAGTGTTACAAAGTGAGTTGGACAAAAGTGGATGTGAAATCATAGATATAGAGCGTAACTCTGCACTAGAGTGGACATACACTATAGATATGGAACAAGGTTATTTAAATATACCAAAACTAAAAAGTAAGCAAAATATACATCTTAGACGCTCTTTATATGCACACTGGTTAGATGTTTCAGAGATTAAAGAGTTAGAGATAAAAAGTACAAGAAGGAATCAATGGTACCCTTATATTGCCTACTATGATGCTTCTTTACACCTTTTAAAAATTATAAAAGAAGATGAAATTTATAAAAACATCGTTCTTGATATTCCTAAAAATGCAAAGTATATGAAAATATCAGATGTTTATACTCTTAAAAATGTTAAAGATGAACTCAAATTATTCCCAAAAGATTCGAAATAATTTTTAGCAATTTATCAAATATTTTCGCTAAAATGTCAGTAATAATTTTACAGGATATAAAATGTTTGATGAGATAAGATTTAACAGAGTCGAAAGACTTCCCAAGTATGTGTTTGCCGAAGTGAATGATATTAAAATGCAAGAGCGTCGTGCAGGTAAAGATGTAATAGATTTTTCTATGGGTAACCCAGATGGTGATACTCCAGAACACATTCGTGAGAAACTTGTTGAATCGGCCCAAAAAACGAAAACGCATGGTTACTCTACAAGTAAAGGTATTCCAAAACTGTTACAAGCTGTAGCTGACTGGTATGAGAGACGTTATGACTGTAAACTAGACCCGCAGACTGAGTGTGTTGCGACTATGGGTTCTAAAGAGGGTTATGCACACCTTACATATGCTATCACTAATCCAGGTGATGTAGCCGTTGTTCCTGATCCTACTTATCCTATTCATGAGTACTCTTTCATCTTAGCGGGTGGAAATGTTGTGAAGTTTGGCATAAAGTTTGATGAGAAGTATCGTCTTGATGAAGATCACTTTTTTGAAAATTTGAACCGTGTGTTTATGGAATCATCTCCAAAACCAAAGTATGTACTTGTAAACTTTCCACATAACCCAACTACAGCGACTGTAACGCAAGAGTTTTATGTGCGTTTAGTGGCTATGGCTAAAGAGAAAAGATTTTACATTATCTCTGACATCGCTTATGGTGATATCACTTTTGATGGTTATGTTACTCCTTCTATTCTTTCAGTCCCAGGTGCAAAAGATGTAGCAGTTGAGTCTTTTACTCTAAGTAAATCTTACAATATGGCTGGATGGCGTGTAGGTTTCTTTGCAGGAAACAAAAAACTCATTGGTGCACTCCAAAAGATTAAATCGTGGTTAGACTATGGTATGTTTACACCTATTCAAGTTGCAGCAACAGTTGCACTTAATGGTGATCAGCAGTGTGTTAGAGATATTACAGAGAAGTATAGCCACCGCCAAGAAGTGCTTATCGAAGCATTTGAAAGAGCTGGTTGGCATATAGAAAAAAATGAAGCGAGTATGTTCTCATGGGCAAAAATCCCTGATTGTGTGGCACATTTAGGTTCATTAGAGTTTTCTAAACGCCTACTTGTTGAAGCAGGTGTAGCAGTTGCTCCTGGTATTGGTTTTGGAGAGTTTGGTGAGGGATATGTACGTATTGCCCTCATTGAAAATGACAACCGTATCCGTCAAGCAGCAAAAAATATAAAACAGTTTTTAAAACAGTTTGAAGAGGATAAAAAGTAGTATGTTAAAAGTTGGAATAATAGGTGTTGGAACAGTAGGAACGAGCGTAGCGCAGATTTTAAAAGACAATGCTGATGTTATTTCTGCACGTGCTGGCGTTGATATAGTTGTAAAGAGTGGTGTTGTACACAATCTTTCTAAGAAAAGAGATGTAGACTCTAGTATAGTTATCAGTGATAATGTTGATGATATTTTAGAAGATAAAGAGATTGATATCGTTGTTGAACTTATGGGTGGCGTTGAAGAGCCATTTCAAGTTGTAAAACGTGCACTTGAGAGTGGAAAAGCAGTAGTCACTGCAAACAAAGCACTTTTAGCTTATCATCGTTATGAACTTCAAGATATCGCTCAAAACATAGCGTTTGAGTATGAAGCATCCGTTGCGGGTGGTATTCCAATCATTAACGCTCTTCGTGATGGACTCTCAGCAAACCATATAGAGTCAATCATGGGAATCATGAATGGTACATCTAACTACATGATGACTGAGATGACAAACAATGGTGTGAGTTATGACGCTATTTTAAAAGAAGCACAAGATTTAGGTTATGCTGAAGCTGATCCTACTTTTGATGTAGGTGGATTTGATGCCGCTCATAAACTTCTTATCCTTGCAAGTATCGCTTATGGTATTGATGCTAAACCAGAAGATATCCTCATCGAGGGTATCGAAAATGTTCGTACTGAAGATATAGCGTTTGCAAAAGAGTTTGGTTATGCCGTGAAGCTTCTTGGAATCGCTAAAAAAGAGCAAAATGAAGTTGAGCTTCGCGTTCATGCTTGTCTTATCTCTCAAGATGAAATGATTGCAAAGATAGATGGTGTTATGAATGCTATATCTGTTGTTGGTGATAAAGTTGGAGAGACACTTTACTATGGTCCAGGTGCTGGTGGAGATGCAACGGCATCTGCAGTTGTTGCAAACATAATCGACATCGCAAGAAGTGGAAAGTCAACTCCAATGCTCGGTTTTGATAGACCGATGGAAGGAAAAGCTCTAACACTTAAACCAGTAGAAAACATTGAGTCAAAGTACTACCTTCGTATAAATGTTACTGATCAGACTGGTGTTTTAGCAAAACTAACAAAGATTTTTGAAAACCATGAAATCTCTATAGAGACAGTTTTACAACGTCCAACAGACAATGCAAATGCGAACCTTCTTATATCTACTCATATAGCACTTGAGAAAAACATACAAGCGATGATAAATGAGCTAGAAGCTCTGAGCTTTGTAAACGCGAGACCTGTAATGATTAGGATTGTGTAGTTTAAGATGAAAATCTTAATTACTGGAGCGAGTTCTGGACTAGGTGCAGAATTTGCTCGACAGTATGCTTTACCACAAAATGAGCTAATCCTCTTAGCTCGTAGAGAAGATAAACTTTACGCTCTTAGAAGTGAACTTTTTGAGAGTGTAAAATCTATAGAGATTATAGTCGCTGATGTTACAGAGTTTGAACTCCTTCAAGAAAAAATCTCTCATATACAAAACCTTGACCTACTTATACTAAACGCGGGAATCTCTCTTGGTCACACGGGAAATATTACTCCAATAGCAGAGTTTAAAAAACTCTATGATGTAAACGTCCTCTCAAATCATGCCATTTTGGAAGTCCTTCTTCCAAAGTTTAAAAAGCAAAAATCTGGAACTATCGTTTTTATCTCTTCACTTGCTTCACTTTTTTCTATGCCAAGCTCAAAAGTCTACTCTTCATCTAAACGTGCACTCAATGCTTATGCAGAAGGCATCAGATATAAATACAAAAAAGACAATGTTAAAGTCATAACAATTCTGCCTGGCTTCATAAAGAGCGAACTTACAGATAAAAATAGCTTCAATATGCCTCTGCTTCTTGAAACGCAAGAAGGCGTCAAAAAGATGATAAACGCCATAACTAAAGGCAAAGAGTTTTATGCTTTTCCTCTGCGTTTTTACTACATCATCAAGCTCTTAAATTTACTTCCAAGTACCTTAAGAGAAAAGATTGTAAACTTCCTTAGTTGAAGTGCTGTCTCATTTTTTAATAGGTGTATTGTAGTCGATGCTCTTTTTAAAAAATTAGGTTTAGGTTGAGATGATGGAAGATATAGTAACTATAGATAGTGTGTGTGCATATTGTGGAGTAGGCTGTGATATCGCTGCTCATGTTGATGTAAAAGAGAACAAAATCAAAAAAATCTTTGCACATCCTGATGGAGCTACATCTGAGGGAAACCTTTGTGTTAAGGGGACATACGGATATGACTTCGTTGATTCAAAAGAGAGAATCCAAAACCCAAGAATCCGTAAAAGTTTTTTAGAGAAAAATCCTCACATTAAAGAGGCCATCGCTTCTTCACTTACTGACTTAGACGATACTTGGTATGAAAGTGATTTAGACTCTGCTACAACTGCGGGAGCGATGAAGCTTAAAGACATCCAAGCAAAGTATGGCGAGAAGTCTGTATGTTCTCTTGGCGGGGCTAGAAGCTCTTGTGAGTCTGCTTACTACTTTCAAAAATTTACACGTTTTACTTTGAACTCTCCTCATGTTGACAACTGTGCTCGCGTTTGTCACTCTCCATCACTTAAGGGTATGCGTCTCACCATAGGTGAGGGTGCCGCTTCAAACCCTTTTGATGACATCTACAAAACAGAGTTTATGATTGTTATGGGCTCTAACACAACAGAAGCTCACCCAATCGTTGGAAACCGTATGATAAAAGCGGCACAAAACGGCACGCCAATAGCCTGTTTTGACGTACGTGAAATCAAACTTCATAAGTTTTCAAAGTACAAGGCAATCACTCCACACGAATCAAATCTCCTTGTTTTAAATATGATAGCTTACACAATCATCACAGAAGAGTTGTACCACAAAGACTTCATCAAAAACCGTACAAAAAACTGGGAACATTTCAAAGAGGGTATTTTAAATGACCCCTATGCAAATCCTGAGTTTTTCAGAGATGTAGAGGGTTATGAGTACTTAGCAGATATGCTTCCTGAAATCGCTCGTGAGTATGCAAGTAAGAAATCTCTCATCCTTTGGGGACTTGGAATCACAGAACACGTAGATGGCTCGTACGCAGTAATGGCAATAGTTCACTTAGCTCTTATGACTGGAAATATTGGTAAAGATGGAGCTGGTGTTATGCCTCTTCGTGGACAGACAAATGTTCAAGGCGTTTGTGACATGGGAATGCTTCCTTACTATGCACCGGATTATCAAGCACCAAAAGAGGTCGGTCTTATGACTCCTCAGCTTGTAGATGGCATGTTAGATGGTAGCATTCGCGGCGTTTTAAACATAGGCGAGGATTTAACGCACATTCACCCAAATCTCAACAAGCTTATCAAAGCATTTGAAAATTTAGAGCTTATCTTTGTGCAAGAACTTTTTATGACAGACATCGCACAGCGTGCTGATATCGTTGTAGGTGTGAAGTCGGCTTATGAAAAAACCGGAATCTACATAAACGCCATGAGAAAAGTACACCTCTCAACGCCACTTGTAAAATCTGACCTGCCAGATGACTGGGAAGTTATAAAACTTCTTGATGAGAAAATGGGTGGGGGTTATGAGTTTAACTCTTCAGAAGATATCTGGGAAGACGTGAGAAAAACGGCGACAAACAGATTTAGCGGAGCTTCATATAAAGTACTTCGCGACAACGAAAAAGCAGGAATTTCATGGCCTATAAAAGACGATGGAACGGGAACGCCTGTACTTCATAGAGAAGACTTTAGAACACAAGATGGCATCGGTGCATTTAGATACCACGGCTATAAACTTTCAGGCATGGTAGAAGAGATAACAAAGAAAAAACTCAAAGGCTACCATCTCACAACGGGCAGAATCATGGCGCATTACAACAACTCTGCACAAACAAAATACACTGATAAACTTATGAAACGCCACACAGAAGACGTTTTACTCGTGCATGAAGATGACTCGGCAGACTTTACAAGTGCACAGGTCATTTTAAGAACTGAGTTTGGAGAGACAAATCCTCTAACGGTAAAGTTTACAGACAAAGTCCGTCCAAAAACGCTCTACACGACTTTCCATCATGCCAACTCTAAGTTAAATCACATCTTTGGTGACAAAAGTGACGAACTTATAATGACTGCGGCATTTAAGTCTATTCAGGTTGAGATTGTTTGTGCATAGGCATAAATAAGACCTAAAATTATTAACCTTTATATATGGTATAATTTTTCAAAAAGGATGATGTATGACTGCTATAAAACAAGATGTCGAGACAATGATTAAAAACCTCCCTGATGATTGTACCTACGAAGATATACAGTATCATCTTTATGTTGCCGAAAAAATTCAAAAAGGTTTAGAAAAAGCCGAAAATGGCAAAGTTTCTACTCATGAAAAAGCCAAAGAACGAATGAGTAAATGGCTCTAAAACTAAACTGGTCAGAGGAAGCTCTAGAAGACTTAGAGTCTATCGCCACCTACATAGAAAAAGATTCTCCAGTATATGCAAAAGCCGTTGTTAGTAAGTTTTTTGAAAAAGTAGAAATACTTAAAACAAATCCCCATCTGGGGCGTAAAGTCCCCGAAACAAATAGTGAAATAATCCGAGAAATTTTTGTTTATAGTTATAGATTAATCTATACTCTTGAAGAAAACAGCATTTTAGTTCTTGCAGTTATACATGGCAAGAGACTTTTGTAGTCGGGAGAAGAAATGAGTAAAACAACAAATGAAAATATGCAATACTGGCTGATACCTAGCAATCAAAACTTATATGATGCAATAGGTGCATTTAGCAAGTTTAAAATTATAGATTGGGGCAATGGGCAAAATAATGCTATAAAACGTGATGATATAGTTTATCTTTATGCTTCTAAACCAATTGCAGCAATAACTATTAAAGCTAAAGTTATAAAAGCAAATTTTACGAAAGAAGAATGTCTAAACTTAGATGATAGTGAATTTGAAAAAAGAATTGATGCGAAAGTTCCAGAAACTTATTTTCGTTTAGAGTTTGTTAAGCTTACAAATAAAGAGTCCCTGTCCATAAAAGAGCTTCAAAAGCATGGACTCTCTGGAAATATACAAGGAAAAAGAACTATCAGTGGCAGACTGCTAGAATATATTTTAAATAATGAAGACAAAAATATGAAAGATACACAAAAGAGTAGTAAATTTGCAAATTTAAACCAAATCCTCTACGGACCTCCTGGAACAGGGAAAACATATAACACAATTAACAGAGCTTTAGAGATTATAGATGGTGAAGTTTCAGAAGATAGAAGTGAAGCTAAAGCTAGATTTGAAGAGTTAAGTAGTGCTGGTCAGATTGAGTTTGTAACTTTTCATCAGTCCTATGGATATGAGGAGTTTGTTGAAGGTATTAAAGCAATTCCAGTTGGCCAAAATGGAAATGAAGATGGAACAGAAATGATTTATGCTGTTTCAAATGGGATTTTTAAAAATATCGCTAAAGTTGCCCAAAGTAGTGCAATTAGTAGAGAAAAAAGATATAGATTAAATGCAAAAGCCTTAAATATACAGGCTGAATTAATAGAAGAAGATGATAATACATATAGAGTTCTAAGTGGTTCTAAGATGAGAAAAGGGGAAGCTCCTTCTTTTAAAAATTATAATTATAGTAGTCTAAAGAATAAGGTTTTAAAGGAAGGAAAACTAAGAGAAGAGAGCGAGTTCTACATCTTAGAAAGTGACTACACATTTCAAAGTTTGAGTGCTGCATCATCTGTGATTTTAGGTCGACAATCAAATGGTTTTACTGACTGGGTAGAAGTTGTTGAAAATGAAAATAAAGTTCAAAACAAACAAAACTACATCCTAATCATAGACGAAATAAACCGCGGAAATATCTCAAAAATCTTTGGTGAACTTATTACTCTTATAGAGCCTTCAAAACGGCTTGGGGCAGAGGAGGAGATTCGCTTGCGTTTACCATACTCAAATGAACTTTTTGGAGTTCCTTCTAACCTTTATATCATCGGAACAATGAACACGGCAGATAGAAGCATCGCACTTATGGATACTGCACTTCGTCGCCGTTTTGAGTTTGTAGAGATGATGCCAAACGCCGAGCTTTTAGACTTTGAAGTTGAAGGTGTAAACCTTCAAGAGCTTTTAGAGAAGATAAATGCGAGAGTCGAGTACTTGTACGATAGAGACCACACCATCGGTCATGCTTACTTTATGGAGTTAAACGCAGACTCTAGTTTAGATGCACTAAACGCCGTGATGAAAAACAAAATCATTCCACTTTTGCAAGAGTACTTTTATGATGATTGGGAAAAAATACGACTTATTTTAAATGATGGGTTCATAAGAAAAACGACTCAAAATGCAGCAGCCATTTTTGCAAGTGGAATGGATGATGAGTACATTGAAGAAGACAAGTTTCTTTACAGTGTTGCAGAAGAGTTTACACAAGAGTCTTACTTAAATCTATGTCAAAACAGATAGCACTCAAAGAGTATGAGTTTTTACAGAGTCGTGATGAAAACGCCACTCATGAAAAAGCTCACTTTATAGAACCTAAGAGTTTTGCATACTTAGAAAACTTCGTACTTCAAAATGAAGAGAGTGGCGTTTACCTCAAAATTACAACAAAAAAGGGCTTTGGTAAAGTTCTTCAAGCTCAAAACTATGTGGGCGTCATACAAACAAAAGATGGCACAACTATCGAGATACTTCCCAAAGTTAAAAATGTAAACTCAAATGAGGAGTCAAAAAACATCCTCATAAAAATGCTCAAAACCCTTAAAAAGTCCCCCTTTAAAAACTTCAACAAAGCAGAACTAAAGTCATCTAAAATGCCTCTTTTGGAGATATTTATCACGATGTTTTTAGAAGAGCTTTCCAGGCTCATTCAAAAGGGAATAAAAAGTGAGTATGTCTCTAAAGAAGAGAACTTACATTTTTTAAAAGGCAAACTCAAAATGGGTGAGCAGATAAAACAAAACGCCATCCATAAAGAGAGGTTTTTTGTAGAGTATGAAGAGTTCTCAAGTGATAGAGCAGAAAACAGACTTATAAAAACAACACTAGAGTACCTTTATAAAAAGTCAAAACTCAATAAAAACCAGCAAAGAATTCGAGAGTTCTTGTTTGTCTTTGATGGAGTTAAATGCTCAAAAGATATAAAACAAGATTTTGCTAAAGTGAAGTTGGATAGACAAATGAAAGAGTATGAACAGATACTCATATACTCAAAAACCTTTCTTTTTGAGAACTCTTTTTCTCCATACAAAGGTTCAGAGAATGCTTTTGCTCTGCTCTTTGATATGAACCTGCTTTTTGAGTCTTATGTCGGGGCATATTTAAAAAGATGTGGCTTTGATGTTCAAACGCAGGACAAAGGAAAGTATCTCGTTGAGAAGCCAAACCTCTTTGCTCTTCGTCCAGACTTTGTCATAAACAAAAACAAAGAGAATGAAATCATTTTAGATACAAAGTATAAAAACATAGCAAACATAAAAGATATTAGTCAGTCTGATATGTATCAACTTTATGCTTATGGAACGAAGTATAAAAAGAGTTCGCAGTTGTATTTGATTTACCCAAAAGGTGGTGATGTGAGTTTACAAAGATATAGCTACATAGAAGATGAGTTGCATCTTGATGTTCTCTTTTTTGATTTGTCTTTGGGCTTTGAGCAGGAGTTGTTTACTCCTCTTCCTCTTTTGGAGGGGCTTTGTAGTGGTAGTGCTTTTCGTTGAGGTATCTTGTGACACTCTCTGTATCTTCATCAAACCAGCCAGCACTTGAGTTTGTTGCACAGGCGTTTACACTTGAAGAGAGTTTTTTATAGCTGTTTACTTTTTTTTCTCTATGTTTAAAGTGCGAGGGAGTATGACACTCCATACAGTTTGCTTCATTGAACATCTCTTTTGCTTCTTCCATATCTGCTTGAAGCAATGAGCCAATTAAAAGAGTTCCTACTAAAAGAGTAGAATTAAGTCGTGTGAACATTTTGTACCTCCTAAATCATTTCCTTAAAGTATAGCAATTACTTATAAAACTATTCTGAATATTTTTTGTTAAAATAGTGCTGGAGATTTAGTTTCTACAAGGAGATTTTGGATGAGTAGAGCCAAGGGTAATGTTGCAGAAGAAAAAGCTTGTACATATTTGTATGACCTTGGTTACACCATAGTTGAGAGAAATTTCTACTCGCGTTTTGGTGAGATAGATATCATAGCAACTCGAGATGAGGTTTTGCATTTTGTAGAAGTGAAAAGTGCAGAAGATTATGAGCTTGCCATACAAAACATAACACCTAAAAAACTCTCGCGTTTAATCAAGACAGCCCAGATTTATATGAGTAAAAACTCTTTTGATTCTGAGTTTACAATGGATGCGGTTATAGTAACACCACAAAGTATAGAGATGCTTGAAAACATCACAATATAGACTTTTAAAAGAGATATATTAGTCAACAAACGTTATAATCTTTTTAATAATTTAGGGAGATTTTTATGCAAGCAAAGATATTTTTTGGTTCAAGTGAAGCTACAACAGATACAAATAGTGAGAGAGTAAGTCCATACTCAGGAGATCTAGTCTCAAGGGCTCCAATATGTACCGCAGAGGATGCTAAAAAAGCTTTAAAAATTGCACAAAACGCGACAAAAGAGGCAAAGGCTTCAACCGTAGCACAGAGATGTTCTTGGCTTTTAGATGTAGCTAAAAAACTAAAAGAGAACAAAGAAGATATAGCAAAAACATTAACAGATGAAGTGGGAAAACCTATCACATTTTCTCGTGTAGAAGTTGAACGCTGTATAGAGACTGTGACTTTAAGCGCTGAGACAATGCGTACTATGCATGGTGAGACTATAAACACAGATGCAATGGCTAGTGGAAAAAAGACAACCGCATTTTTTACACGTGAACCTGCTGGAGTTGTAGTCGCTATCACTCCTTTTAACTTTCCTCTAAATCTCATTGCACATAAGTTAGCTCCTGCTTTAGTTGCAGGAAACGCAGTAGTACTTAAGCCAACACCAGAAGCTCCGCTTACGGCTTACAAGTTTGCAAAGCTTTTTATAGAGAGTGAGTTCGCTGTAGCAGATGCACTGAGTGTAGTTTATGGGGATGCTGAAGTTGGTTCGGCTCTTATAACTTCAGACATTCCGCGTGTTATCTCTTTTACAGGTTCAGTCCCAGTTGGAAACATCATCACAAAATCAGCAGGTATTAAAAAGATAAGTCTTGAGCTTGGTGGAAACGCAGCTACTTATATAGACAAAACGGCAGACTTAGACTTAGCTGCTGCTCGTTGTGCTTTGGGTGCGTTTGTAAACTCTGGTCAGGTTTGCATCTCTCTTCAGCGCATCTATGTAAATGTGGAGATTTATGAAGAGTTTGCACAGAAAATGGCAGATGAAACAAAAAAACTAGTAGTAGGTTCTCCTTATGAAGATGAGACTTTTATGGGACCACTTATAGATGACGAGGCTGCTGAGCGTGCTATGGCTTGGGTCGAATCAGCTATAGAAGAGGGGGCAACTCCACTTTTACCTCCGCATAGAGAAGGGCGAATGTTCCATCCGTGTGTCATGGCAAATGTCACTGATGATATGGCTATAGTCTGCGAGGAAGTTTTCGCTCCAATAGTGTCTCTTGTTAAGGTAAATGATTTTGATGATGCACTTCCAAGGATGAATAACTCTCCGTATGGACTACAGTTTTCACTCTTTACAAATGATTTGAAATTAACACAAAGAGCTATATCTGAGCTAGATGCTGGAGGAATTGTGATAAATGATATGCCTACCCTGCGTTTTGACATACAACCTTATGGCGGTGTAAAACTCAGTGGTGTAGGGCGTGAAGGTCCAAAGTTTGCTATTGAAGAGATGACAGAGATAAAGAGTGTTATCATTTGTTAGGTTAAAGTTTAGAATGATATAATCAATCACTTAGACTACACAAGGATTAAGTTTGTATTACAAAGTATTTTTTTTACTACTTATAGTTTTTTTAAGTACTTTGGGTGCTGCTCAAAAGAGTGCTCCTGCAATTATTTTAGCTTCTGGAAACAATAAGTTTGTTTTTCCAGTACTTTTAAAACAGTTTTATAAAAAATATCCTTCTAGTAAAATAGTTGTAGAGTACGGTGCAAGTGGTGATTTAGTTATTGCCATTTTAAATGGTGCATATTATGATGTATTTCTTTCAGCAGATGTTGAGTTTCCCCAAAAACTCTATGATGAGAAGAAAGCCATCAATCCTCCAACAGAGTACGCAAGAGGTTCTTTAGTGTTGTTTATTCCAGCTGATAGTGCCTTCCATCAAAAAAAGCTAAAAGTTCTTTATAGTGAATCAATCAAACATATAACCATCGCAAATCAAGAGAGTTCACCTTATGGAAAGGCTACCATTGAGCTTCTTCAAAACGCAAAGCTTTTTGAAAAAGTAAAAGATAAAATACACTACTCGACAGATATCTCAGGGGTTATTAACAATGTAATCTGGTACGATGACGCTGGTTTTGTCTCAAAATCAACAGTAAACTCTTTACCCAAAGCATATAAAAAAGAGGGAGTAAACTGGATTGAGATTGATGAAAATCTTTATTCCCCTATTGTTCAAGCTTATGCAGTCTCCAAAGAGGGTGCAAAAAATAAAAACGCACAAAATTTTTTAAAGTTTCTGCACTCTAACGAGGGTCGCGAAATTTATAAACAGTATGGATATAAATAAATGACACATCTTATGAAAAAGAAATTACCTCTAATCTTGCTTTTTTCTACATTGTTTGTAGTTGTGTATGGATTACTTGAGCTCTATCAAGAAGCAAGAGTAAATGAAATTTTAGATGAACAAGAAAAGTATCTCGAAATTAGTTATAAGCAGGGTATAGATAGATTTGAAACTATAGCTCAAAATATTTATATAACAATGCAAAATGATACAAAACTCATAAACCTTGTTGCGGGTGTTAATCAAAAAAACTTGAAGAAAAGACATGATGAGATTTATGAGTATTTTAAAAGTGAGTATGACAAATTAACATACTCAGGTATCTTTGGCATACAGGTCGTTAGCCCTGAGAACATTAGTATAGTAAGGATGCATGCTAAAGAAAGATATGGAGACAGTTTAGCCGCAATCAGACCAATGATGGTAGAAACAAATATACAAAAGATGTATATGCATGGTTTTGAAGAGGGGAAAACTAGTCATGCGTTTCGAGAAGTTTTTCCTTTATATAAAGATGGAAAGTATATTGGAGCGATGGAAGTCCTTTTTTCATCTACAAAACTTCAAGATTACACTATGCGGGCTTCTGATATTCACACGCATTTTTTAGTCAATAAAAATGTGTTTAAAACAAATGAGTGGAAAGGTAATATAGTAGAACCATATAAGGAGAGTGTGGAGCATAAAGATTTTCTCTTTAGCACTAACAATCACTTTGAAGAGCAGAGAGTGAAAGTTTGTCAAAAAGAGATCATAGATCCATTAAGAGAGGAGATAGATGAAGGTCTTAAAACCGATAAGAGTTTTCATCTTTATAAAATTGTAAATAATAATGCAAGGGTATTGGTATTTTTAGCTATACAAAGGTTTAGTGATAAAAAAACAGTTGCTTACTTAGTCTCTTATACTGATGTGAAAAAACTCTACACTTTTATACAGACTATGAATGTATTAAAAGTGTTTTTACTTATCATAATTTTTATGGCTTATGTCCTTGTAACTAGACTCCTTCATGAAAAAGAGAGTGTCCTTAATGAGTTGAAATATGATGCCTTAACAGGTGTGAACACTAGAAAATACTTTATGGAAATAGCACAAAAAGAGATCAAACAACTAGAAGAAAAAGAGGAGCCATTTTGTTTAGTAATGGCAGATATAGATTACTTTAAAAATGTAAATGATACATATGGACACCCTTATGGTGATCAAGTGTTGCAAGACTTTTCAGCGATTTTAAAAGATTCTATAAGAAGTGTAGATATGGTAGCAAGATATGGAGGAGAGGAGTTTATCATCTTACTTCATACAGATATAATAAACGCATCTAAAGTGATAGAAAAACTTCGTGTAAAAGTAGAGGAGTTCTCTTTTGGAGAAAAAGAGATTAAACTCAGTTCTTCTTTTGGTATAACTGAGTCTAAAAGTGAAGAGGATATAGACCTTTTAGCACTAATATCAAGAGCAGATAGAGCTCTTTATAAAGCTAAAGAGAATGGACGAAACCAAATCCAAGTGATATGAAAAAAAAGCTTATTGTGAGTGCTTGTTTATTGGGCGAATATTGTCGTTATGATGGAAAAACTAAGTTTGAACCCTCTTTTTTAGAAGCTATAAAAGAGTATGAGATTATTGCATTTTGTCCTGAAGCACCACTCTTTGGGACTCCTCGTGAACGAATTAGTGTTGTAAGGATAGAGGGAGAAGATAGAATTCTAACAGAAGAAACAAGACTTGATGTTACCTCGCGTTTACAAGAAGAGATAAGCTCTTTTATAGCAAAAAATCCAAATCCAGATGCCATAATACTTAAGTCAAAAAGTCCAAGTTGTGGATTAGGAACGACACCTATCTTCAGTGCAAACAAAACACTGCTTACTTATGGTGATGGCATAGCAGCATCAATGATGAAAGAACATTATAAAGAGATTACTTTACGTGATGAACTTTCTTTATAGCTGTACTCAAAACTCATAAAATAGATATATTTACTAGTAGGAAAAATGAATGAAAGAATTTGATAAAAAACATATACTGCATCCTTATGCTCCTTCAACACCTTTAGCACAAATGCAACTTGTAAAGTCTGCTAGTGGCGTTTACTTAGAGTTAGAAGATGGCAAGAAAATTATTGATGGGATGAGTTCGTGGTGGTCTGTAATCCATGGTTATAATGTCCCTGAGTTAAATGCAGCAGCTGCAGAGCAACTCTCAAAAATGAGCCATGTAATGTTTGGTGGATTAACCCATGAACCAGCTATAAAACTTGCGCAAACCTTACTCAAAATCACAGATGAGAAACTTGAACATATCTTTTTTAGTGACTCTGGAAGTGTGAGTGTGGAAGTGGCTCTTAAGATGGCGTTTCAGTACTGGAGTTCTCAAGGAAATAAGCAAAAAAGTAAAATATTGGCATTTAGTAAAGGTTATCATGGAGATACTTTTGGTGCGATGAGTGTATGTGATCCTGTTACAGGAATGCATAGTGCATTTGAGGGTATCCTTCATAAAAACATTTTTGCCCAGGCACCTGCTTGTCTCTTTGGTGAGGAGTGGAATGAGAGCTATATAGAAGACTTTAAAAGAAAACTTCATGAAAATCATACACAGATAGCGGCCGTAATACTTGAGCCAATAGTTCAAGGTGCAGGGGGTATGAGAATCTACTCGCCAGTGTTTTTAAAAAGAGTAAGTGAACTTTGTAGTGAGTATGATGTACTCCTAATCCTTGATGAGATTGCGACTGGTTTTGGACGTACTGGAAAACTTTTTGCACATGAGTATGCTGGTGTTGTCCCAGATATTTTGTGTGTGGGAAAAGCACTTACGGGTGGATATATGTCACTTGCAGCAACCCTTACAAGTAAAAAAGTTATGCAGGGTGTTGAAGCAAATGGAAATGTCCTTATGCATGGACCAACTTTTATGGCAAATCCTTTAGCATGTGCTGTAGCAAATGCTTCACTTGAACTACTTTTAAGTTCTCCATGGGAGCAAAGAGTTCAAAATATTCAAACACAGCTAGAAGAAGAACTAAGAGAATGTGAAGAACTTGAAATTGTTAAAGAGGTTCGTACTCTTGGTGCAATAGGTGTTGTAGAGTTAAATGAAGCAGTGGATTTAGCATTTATGACCCCTGTGTTTATCAAAGAGGGTGTTTGGGTGAGACCATTTTTAAACCTCGTTTATATCATGCCTCCATTTGTGATAACAAAAGAGGAACTGACTCACTTAACTTCAGCAATTTACAATGTACTCAAAGTGTATCAATCGCGCTAACATTTAATCAAGTATTTTTTCGTTATAATCGCGCAATTTTATAAAAGAGTATTACATATGGATATAAGAGAAGAATATTTAAAATTTTTCGAGTCAAAAAATCATACTAGGGTTGCTTCAGGACCATTAGTTCCCGAGGATGCAAGCCTTCTGTTTAACAATGCAGGGATGGTTCCTTTTAAGTCAATTTTTACAGGTGAGATTCCAACACCTGCAAATCCAAGAGCTACATCTTGTCAAACTTGTTTAAGAGCTGGTGGAAAACACAATGACCTTGAAAATGTTGGACATACTGCGCGTCATCATACATTTTTTGAGATGATGGGAAACTTCTCTTTTGGAGACTACTTTAAAGAACAAGCCATTGACTACTCTTGGGAGTTTATCACTGAGGTTTTAGAGCTTCCGGTTGAAAAACTTTGGGTAACAGTACACGATAGTGATGATGAAGCGGAAAAACTTTGGCAAAAGCATGTACCACTAGAGCGAATTATGCGCCTAGGCGATGCGGACAACTTTTGGTCTATGGGTGATACTGGACCTTGCGGACCATGTTCAGAGATATTTTACGATCAGGGCGAAGAGCATTTTAATGGACCTGAAGACAAAATGGGTGGAGAGGGCGATAGATTTTTAGAAATCTGGAATCTTGTTTTCATGCAGTATGAAGTGAAAGTTGCTGGAGGTGAGAGAATTCCTCTTGCAAAACCTTCTATTGACACGGGTATGGGTCTTGAGCGTGTTGTAGCGATAAAAGAGGGCAAACTCTCAAACTATGGCTCTTCACTTTTTATGCCAATTATCAATCAAGTAGAGCAGATGATAGGCAAAGAGTATGTTTATGAGAGTGGTGCTTCATACCGTGTTATAGCTGACCACATCAGAACTTCTCTTTTTCTTTTAGCACAAGGTACAAACTTCTCAAATGAAGGACGTGGTTATGTACTACGTCGTATTTTACGTCGTGCTGTTCGTCATGGATATCTTCTTGGATTTCGTGAGCCTTTTATGTACAAACTGGTAGATACTGTTGTCGCTATTATGGGTAAAGAGTATGACTACTTGGCTACAAAAGCAGAAGCTGTAAAAGAGCAGATAGAACTCGAAGAAGCAAGGTTTTTCAAAACAATAGAACGCGGTATCGCTCTTTTTGAAGAAGAGCTTGCAGTTACCAAAGGCGTCTTTAGTGGAGAGGTGGCGTTTAAGCTTTATGATACTTTTGGTTTTCCACTTGACCTTACAGAAGATATGTTAAAAAGTCATAATCTAACTCTTGATAGTGCAAAATTTGAAGAGTTGATGTTGGCACAACGTACATCTGCAAAAGCTGCTTGGAAAGGTTCTGGGGATGATGCAGTTGCGGGTGATTTTAAAGAGCTTTTAGAGAAGTTTGGCGAGAATACCTTTGTGGGTTATGACTTTACAAGTCACTCAGGAGAGGTTTTAGCACTCTTAGATGAAAACTTTAAACACAGTGATGGTTTAAATGCCCGCGAGAGAGGTTGGGTACTTTTAGATACAACTCCTTTTTATGCTGAGAGCGGTGGACAAACTGGAGACTGCGGAGAGCTTGAGGGCTTTGCAAAAGTAATAGATACGAAGAAGTTTTTTGGACTCTCACTTGCACAGATTGAAGTGAGTAAAACACTGAAAGTTGGAACTGTAGTGGATGCTCATGTTGACAGCTCACGTGGTGAAATCATCAAGCATCACTCGGCTACTCACCTGCTTCATGCTGTACTTTTTGATGTACTAGGTGATCACATCGCACAAGCGGGTTCACTCAATGAAGCAACTCGTCTGCGTTTTGACTTTTCTCATCCAAAAGCTATAAGTGAAGCAGAATTAGCAGAGATAGAAGAGCGTGTAAACAATGAAATCATGAGAGCAATTCCAACTACAACCAGAGTTATGAGCATAGATGAAGCTAAACAAAGTGGTGCAAAAGCTCAGTTTGGTGAGAAGTATGGGGATGAGGTTCGTGTTGTAAACTTTGCAGATGCATCTATAGAGTTTTGTGGTGGCGTTCATGTAAGTAACACAGCAAACATTGGCTCGTTTATAATTACAAAAGAGTCTGGCGTTTCAGCTGGTGTTCGACGTATTGAAGCAGTTTGTGGAAACGCGGCATATAGATATTTTGCAGAGCAAAGATCACTTCTAAAACAAGTAGAGAGTGAAGTAAAAAACCTTGATGTCCTCGCTGGAATAAATAGACTAAAAACAAATATAGCAGAACTAAAATCTGAACTTAAAGATGCGCAAGAGTCTGCAAAAGTAGAAGTAGTAGCAAGTGAAGTAAATGGTGTAGCTGTAATCGTTGAAGAGTATCCTGCAGGGGATATCAAAGAAAAAATCGATGCACTTAAAAATGAAAATGAGAAACTTTGTGCAATGCTCTTTCAAGTAAAAGGGGATAAGGTCTTAATAGCTTGTGGTGTCAAAGATGCAAATGCGAAGGCTGGTGATTGGATTAAAAAGATTGCTCCTATTTTAGGTGGCGGTGGCGGTGGTCGTCCAGACTTCGCACAAGCTGGTGGAAAAGATGCTTCTAAACTTCCCCAAGCCAAAGAAGCATCTTTAGCATATATCACAGAGGTACTTTCATAATGCAAGAGTTTTTTTTAGAGTACAAGACTATCATCGTCTTTTTTCACGTCTTAAGTGCGGTTGTATGGGTTGGTGGTATGATAGCGATGAAATTTGCCGCACATCCATCTTTTGTTCGCATAGAGTCACCGGCAAAACGCCTGGAGCATATTGCTTTAGCACTCAAAGGTCTTTTTACTATTGTTGTTCCTTTTGTGATTATACTACTCCTAACTGCGGTGTTAATGATAGTAGGTTACTCACTTTCAGAGACAGAGTTTTCTATGATGGGACACATTAAAGAGGGTATTTGGTCTGTGATGGCAGTAAATCTTTTTATAATGATACTAAGAAGAAACCGTGCACAAAAACTCTTAGAAGAGGGCGACATGGTAGGTGCTAAATTTTCTTTAGAGCTTATTGGAAAGTATATGGTTCCTCTCAACATCATTTTGGGAATTGTGGCTATATTTTTAGGCTCATCTCTCTCAAGCGGGCTTTAGTTTGATACGACTCGCTTCTTCTTCACAAACTCGTGCTATGCTTTTACAAAACGCTGGTATAGCGTTTGTGCAAGAGAGTGTTGATTTTGATGAAGAGGCGATAGTCGCAACTAGTCCAAAAAACTTTGTATACCAAGCAACTCTTGGTAAGTACAATGCAAACATAGCAGCGTTTGGTTGTGCTGATATGCCACTTCTCGTTGCAGATACTGTTGTCACAAGCCAAAATCAAATCCTCAGAAAAGCAAAATGTGTGGATGACGCTCGTAATATTTTATATACACAAAGTGGAAATATTACGAGTATTATCACCTGTTTGATATATCACTCAAAAGAGAAAAAAATCATAGATATCTCCAAAACAGATTATCTTTTTGCGAAGTTCAACGAGAATGATTTAGAGGCTTATTTGGACTCTGGAGAGTGGAGAGGTAAGGCTGGAGCATGTATGGTGGAGGGCTTTTGTAAGTCTTATATCAAAGAGGTGAGAGGTTATGAGAGTACTGCGATGGGTTTAAGTGTCGAAGTGCTACAAAATTTTATAAAGGATTGATATGCAAGTTACTTTAGATTTAGATTATACTTTTTTTATTGCAGTTGGAATTCTTATTGTTTTACTTTTTATGTTGTACAAAGAGTTTATACATCAAAAAAAATACTATAAAAAAATTATAGATAATTCGACTAATATCGTTATGCTTGCAAACAAATCAAAAATTATAGAAGTCAATAAAACTTTTTTTGATTACTTTAGCTCATTTCAAGATGTTGAGGAGTTCTCTAAGGAACACAATTGTGTTTGTGAGTTCTTTGAAGAAGAAGATGGTTGTTTAAATGTTCAAAATGATGGAGATCGTTGGATAGATTTTCTTGTTACACACCAAGGAACAAAACATAAAACTAAACTAAACATAGATGGAAAAGTATATTATTTTTTAGCATCAGCCTCAAGTGTAGATTTAAAACATGGTATCTCTTCTATCATACTAACGGATATCTCCGAACAAGTTTTGTCTAAAAAAGCACTTATGTTACTTACACTTAATGACACTTTGACAAATATAGGAAATCGTCGTTATTTTGACCAAAAACTTCAAGAGCATATCACATTAAGCGAACGCTATAACGCTACATTTTCTCTTATGCTTTTAGACATTGACTTCTTTAAAAAAATCAATGACAGATATGGACATGATATAGGGGATAAGGTACTTATAGATTTTAGTAGTCTTATAAAAAAGAATCTTAGAGAGGGCGACATTTTTGCAAGAATAGGTGGAGAAGAGTTTGTAGTTCTACTACCACATACAACAAGAGACAAGGGCTATACATTGGCTCAAAAATTAAGACAAACTGTAGAAAACAATAAAGGAATTACACCTATAACAATGAGTATAGGCTTAGTAGAACATGTCAAAGGAGATGACGATAAATCAATCTTCAGGCGTGCAGACACAATGCTATATAAAGCAAAAGAGACAGGACGAAATAAGGTTGTTCTGGGATGATGTTCTATGAGAATGAGCTTGAAGCTTTAAAAAGAGCAGGTCGTTATAGAACAAGAGAGTTGTCAAATTTAACTCTTAAAGACTTCGCTTCAAATGACTACCTTGGTCTCTCTCTCAACAAAGAACTCCATGAACAAACTTGTAAAACACTTTCAACTTTAGATATCCATAGTCCAAAAGCTTCAATGCTGGTAAACGGTTATCATCAAATACATAAGGATTTTGAAGACGCCCTTTGCAAAGCAAACGGTTTTGAAGAGGGTGTCGTTCTTGGTAGTGGTTTTAATGCAAATATTGCTCTGATAGAGTCTCTCGTGCGAAAAGGCGATACTCTTTTTATGGACGAACTTTATCATGCATCTGGCGTTTTAGCTTCGCAAATAGGCAAAATAGATGTAGTGTTTTTCAAACACAACGATATGAAAGAATTAGATTCTCTTCTTAAAAACTCGACTGCAAAACGCAAGATTGTAGCAGTTGAAGGGATTTATTCAATGGATGGTGACATCTGTCCAAGAGAAGTTTTTGATATAGTAGATGAAGAGGGTGCTCTTCTTGTAGTAGATGAAGCACATAGTAGTGGCGTTTTAGGTAAAAAACTTATGGGTGTTTTTGATTACTATGAGATAGAGATTAAACCTCACTACATTAAAATGGGAACGCTTGGAAAAGCCTATGGGAGTTTTGGAGCATTTATACTTGCCTCATCGCATATAGTTGAGTACTTACTAAATCGTGCAAAACCTATCATTTATGCAACTTCTCTCTCTCTGTATGACACACTTTTAGCACATAATGGACTCAAGTATATTTTAAAAAACGCAGGCGAACTTCAAAAAGAGATAGAGGCTAACAAAGAGATAGTCTTTGAAGAGCTTGGAATCTCTATGCCAGGACTTATCGCTCCTGTAGTTATAAATGACAACAACAAAGTTTTGGAGATAAAAAATAGTTTACTCGGTTTAGGCTTTAGTGTGGGAGGTATTCGTCAACCTACAGTTCCTAAAGCTATCATAAGAGTTATCGCTCGTCTTGGAGAAGACAAAGAGAGTTTGCGAGCAGTTTGTAGATATATAAGTAGCATAAAATGATTGAAATAAAACAACTGAAAATTGGATATAAAAAAGATATCTTAGTAGATATAGCTTTTAAAATACGCTCTTCATTAGCACTTGTAGGTCAAAGCGGAAGTGGAAAAAGTTTGACACTAAAAGCACTTTTAGGAATGTTACCCGATAGTATGACTAATGCATTGGATGTGGAGGCTGATTTTGAGTTTAGCGCAGGTGAGACTATCGCGTTTGTTCCTCAAAATCCCTTTACAGCACTCTCTCCACTTACAAAAATCAAAAAGCAATTTTTTGTGAGTGAAGAGAGAGTAGAAGAGCTTTTTGGAGAACTAAACTTAAATCTTGAGCTCCTTGAGAGGTTTCCACCAGAACTCTCAGGTGGGCAACTCCAACGCATAGTTATAGCTATGGCTCTGAGTAATAAGCCTAAGCTCTTACTACTTGATGAACCAACAACAGCACTTGACCCAGATACACGAGTAATGATTATAGAACTTTTAAAAAAGCTCCAGATATTAGAAAACTTTAAAATGCTTTTTGTGACTCATGATATAGTCTCTGCAAAAAACTTATGCGAAGATATCTGTGTTATCCGCTATGGAAAGCTTGTTGAATCTGGTAAAATGAGTGAAGTTTTAGAAACTCCAAAAGAGGAGTATACTCGAACATTAATAGAAGCAAATTTTGCAAATAGGAAATTTAGAATATGAAAAAAACTATAAAGAAAATATTTTTAACACTTTTACTTTTAGGATTTATTTCTCCTTTTGTACTCTTTGGATATTACTACATTAAAGTTGATTATGATCTCTCTGAACTTGTGGATTATAAGCCTTCTGTAACAAGTAGAATTTATGACAAAGATGGAAAAAAAATAGCAAATATTTTTTATAAAAAACATAGATACTATGCCTCATTTGATGAGATACCTCCTCGTGTGATAGAAGCACTAGTAGCCATCGAAGATACTACTTTTTTTGAACATCCTGGTATAAATGTAGATGCTATCTTTCGTGCGGCTATAAAGGTTCTTCGAGCTGGAAAAGCTGTAGAAGGTGCGAGTACAATTACCCAACAGCTTGTAAAAAATGTACTTTTAACACGAGAGAAGAAACTTTCTCGTAAGATAAAAGAGGCTATTTATGCTCTCAAAATTGAGCAAGAACTTACAAAAGAGCAGATATTAGAGAGATATCTCAATGAGATTTATTATGGGCATGGTTACTATGGAATTAAGACTGCAGCAGATGGTTATTTTCACAAAAACCTTGATGATTTAACACTTAAAGAGATGGCAATTTTAGTAGGTCTACCAAAGGCACCAAGTACATATGCACCTACAAAAAATTATGAAATCTCTATGGGTAGAGCCAACAGAGTTATAAAAAGAATGCATGTCCTAGGTTGGATTGATGATGCAACTTATGAAGCAGCACTGGCTGAGAGTCCAGTAGTGTATGATGAGACTCTAACACAAAATCAAGCACCCTTTATTGTAGATGAAGTTGCGAGAAAGTTTCGTGATTTAGGTATAGATGATTTAAAGACTGGTGGTTATGAGGTTTATACAAGTATAGATTTAAGACTTCAAAGTGCCGCAAAAGAATCACTTAAATATGCATACGACCTATCCTTAGAAAGGTTAGAACAGTATAAGCTAGATGAAGAGAAAAAGCCTCCAAAAAAGGATAGTGATACACTCAAAGCTGTAGATGTAAACACATCAAAACTTAATGGTGCACTTGTCTCGCTTGATTCAAAAACAGGTAATATCTTGGCACTTGTTGGAAGTGTTGATTATGGTGTGAGTTCATACAACCGTGCCACACAAGGGAGACGTCAGCCTGGTTCTGCGTTTAAGCCTTTTATCTATCAAGTTGCTATTGATTTAGGTTTTTCAGGAGCAACAAACTTAGTAGATATCGCTAAGACATACGAGTATGAGAAAAATGGTGAAGAGATGAAGTGGCGACCAAAAAACTATGAGAAGAACTACAAAGGTCTTATAACTTTAAGAGAAGCCCTTATTCACTCAAGAAATCTTGCAACCATTAATCTTGTGAATGACATAGGACTAAGACAGCTTATCAGAGAGCTTAAAAAGTTTAATATAAAAGATATACCTAATGACCTTTCAATATCTCTTGGAACTATGTCTATGTCACCTTTAGAACTTGCGAAGTTTTACACATCATTTGCAAATAATGGAGTACAGGTAGAACCAAATTTAATCTTGAGCATCGAACAGGGCAATAACTTAGTGTATGAAAAAGAAGAGATTACTAAGGTAACTAGTGAACCTACTCAAGCATTTATAATGACAAGTATACTCAGAGATGTAGTGAGTAGAGGAACCGGAAGACGAGCGAATGTTAGAGGCATAGAAATTGCCGGTAAAACAGGAACAACAAATAGAAATATTGATGGTTGGTTCGCAGGTTTTTCTCCAACTATAGAGACTATAGTGTGGTTTGGAAATGATGACAATACACCTATGTACAAACGCGAAACAGGTGGACGTATAGCAGGACCGGCGTTTAGAAGATATTATGAAAATGTTTTAAATTTTTATCCACAAATACAAAGAGAATTTGAGATGCCTGAAGGAATAATCGAAGTAGATATGAAGGGTAAGAAAGAGTACTTTAGTGAGATTTCTAAACCTCCGAGAACTCAAATCGAGGAAGATCCTCAAGATGAGCTTCTTTGGTAGAAGAGATTAACTCTCTTTTGATTCTTTAGGTTTAATGCCTTTGATACTTATCTTACGACCACCTGCTTTTGGAGCATCGTGATATTTTTTAGATGTTCCATCGTAGCGATGGTTTCTCTCTCCATCTTTTCCTGAAAAGATTGCCTTTCCATTTTCATCTTTACCTAAAAACTTGTTTGGAGTTTTTTTCTTTTTAGCCCATTTATCATCTCCACCATTGAACTCTCTCTTAGGCTTGAACTCTTTTTTTGGTGCATCTTGAGTTTTAGCTTCGTAGCGTTTTTTCGCCTCATCTTTTATCTCATCTTTTGACATTTTTTTGTGAGTTGGTTTTGTAAGTGCTTTTTTAGCAACTACTGGATAACTATAAGCTTCTAGTTTTTCTTGTTTTATAGCACGACCAAGAAGCATTTCAATCGCATAAAGTTCTGCTTGTTCACTCTCATCTAGGAGTAAAAATGCTTTTTGTGTTGCCTTAGAAATTCTTGCCATGTAAACAATAGCTTTAATGGGGATATCGTAACTAATAATAAGTTCACACTTTAACTCTTTGTCTTTTACTAAGTCTCTATCTTCTAAGATTTTTACGTCTTTATTTTCTATATCTTCTTTGAGCTTTGATACATTGCTAGAACAAACTACAAGAATGTCTAAAGTTGCATTTTCTGAGATTAACTCATTTAAAAGAGCAACTTTTTTTTCTGTTGGGCATTGGTAGATTCGATGGTTATTTGGTTTGATAGAGATAGTGTCAGTTGACATAAAGAGTCCTAGGTATTATTTTTTGTAATTATATCCATAAATGCCATAAATTATGCTATTATCAAAATATAGAGAACTAAAATTAAATCATGCTAACGCAAACAGGAAAAAAATGTCATTTGAAAAACTAGGCCTAAACGCACACCTATTAAAAGCTATTAAAGAGCAAGGGTATGAAACGCCAACACCCATTCAAGAACAAGCAATACCAATCATACTTCAGAGAAAAGATATCTTAGCAGGGGCTCAAACAGGTACAGGAAAAACTGCAGGTTTTACCCTTCCAATGTTAGAGTTACTTTCTCGTGCAAAACAATCCAAAGGTGACAAATCTCATCATATAAAAGCACTCATTCTTACACCAACCCGTGAACTTGCTACGCAGGTAGAAGAGAGTGTAAAACTATATGGGAGACATCTTCCTTTTAAGTCAGCAGTGATTTTTGGTGGTGTAAAAATAAACCCTCAATTAGTAGCACTCCGCCGTGGCGTTGACATAGTTGTAGCAACACCAGGGAGACTTCTCGATCACATCTCACAAAAGAGTATAGATTTAAGTAAGGTCGATTTTCTTATCTTAGATGAAGCAGATAGAATGCTTGATATGGGTTTTGTAAATGACATAAAAAAAGTAATGGCTGTTTTACCAAAAGAACGCCAAACACTTCTTTTTTCTGCAACATACTCTGATGAGATAAAAAAACTCTCAGAGAAGTTTTTACGTTCACCTTCTCTCATAGAAGTTGCAAGAAGAAACACTTCAAGTGAGATAGTAAAACAAGCTGTTTATCATGTAGATAAAGAGAGAAAACGCGAGCTTCTCACACACCTTATAAATGAAGGGAAGTGGAAACAGGTTTTAGTTTTTACAAGAACAAAGCATGGAGCAAATCGTTTAAGTGGTCAGCTTGACAAAGATGGGATAACTTCAGCGGCAATCCATGGAAACAAAAGTCAAAACGCCAGAACAAAAGCTCTTGCTGACTTTAAAGATGGCAAAGTAAGAGTTTTAGTTGCAACAGATATTGCAGCTCGTGGAATCGACATCGACCAGCTTCCTCATGTTGTAAACTTTGAACTTCCAAATGTAAGTGAAGATTATGTTCACCGTATTGGTCGTACTGGTCGTGCAGGAAATGAGGGTGAAGCAATCTCATTAGTTTGTGTAGATGAAGATGATTTTTTAAGAGGTATAGAAAAACTTATCAAAAAAGATATACCTAAAGTATGGCTCAAAGGTTTTAAACCAGATCCATCTATAAAAGCTGAACCTATAAATATGGGTGGAAACCGAGGCGCAAGAAACAAACCTCGTGGCGGAAACAGAAACACAAACACAGGCAGTACAGGAAATCGAGGGAGTTCATCAAGAAGGAGAAGATAAGATGATAAAGAGAGTGCTATTTTTGGTTTTGCTTTTAGGGAGTATACTTCAAGCAGACATATTTGATAAGGGAAGATCTAATGTTGGTCTCTCTTTAGGGGCTGGAACTTCATTTGGAGAAACATATACTATTGTAGGTGTAAACGCCAATTATTTCGTTATGGATAACTTAAATGTTGGTATTTCATACCGTGGATGGTTTGGTGCTACACCAACTCAAAATGAGCTCTCTTTGTTGACAAATTATTTTATACCAGTAAATGAAAAGTTTCGTCCTTATGTCGGTGCATTTGTCAAAAAATTATTTGTAAGTGATATGAGAGACTTTGAATCTTTAGGTGCAAGAGGTGGTGTGGCTATGCTTATGAGTAAAAACTCATTTGTAAGTGTTGGATATGCTTATGAGCAATATTTCAACTGTCCAGATTCATTTGAATGTTCTAACTCTTATCCTGAAGTTATTTTCTCACTTTCATTTTAAGGAGCAACTGTGTTACACAAAATACAAAAAGATAATGACCCTATATTTGGTACAAATGGTTTATGTAAAGGTGCCCCAAAATACAAACTCCCATCAGAAGAGATGACACCAAGAAACGCCTATCAGTTAGTTCATGATGAGTTGATGCTCGATGGTAATTCAAGACTTAATTTAGCAACCTTTGTAACTACATGGATAGAACCAGAGGCACGAGATCTTATGAGTGAAACCTTTGATAAAAATATGATTGACAAAGATGAGTATCCTCAAACTGCGCAAATAGAGATGCGCTGTGTCAATATGATTTCAGAGTTGTTTCATGGTCATACAAACGCGGACAAAGAAGCATGTGGCTGTTCAACTATTGGCTCTAGTGAAGCGGCAATGTTATGTGGAATGGCACTGAAGTGGAACTGGCGAGCTAAACGCAAGGCAGAGGGAAAAGACACTTCAAGACCAAACTTTGTAGTGGGTGCAGATGTTCAAGTTTGTTGGGAGAAGTTCTGCGTTTACTGGGACATAGAGATGCGAACTGTTGATATAAATCCTGCGAACGGTTTTATGTTTGACCCTGCAAAGGCTATTGAGCTTTGTGATGAGAACACTATGGGTGTCTTAGCCATTTTAGGAACCACCTATACAGGCGAGTACCAAGATGTTAAAACGCTTGATAAGCTTATAGATGCTTACAATAAAGAGACGGGCTACGATATCCCCATTCATGTAGATGCTGCGAGTGGTGGTTTTGTCGCTCCTTTTTTAGACCCTAAATTAGAGTGGGATTTTAGACTTAAATGGGTAAACTCCATCAATGTTTCAGGTCATAAGTTTGGACTTGTCGCTCCTGGTGTTGGTTGGGCGATGTGGAAAGATTGGTCTTTTTTACCAGAAGAACTTATTTTTCATGTGAACTATTTGGGTGGTGATATGCCGACCTTTGCACTTAACTTTTCTCGTCCTGGGAGTCAAGTAATTGCACAGTATTATAATTTTATTCGTCTTGGATTTGAGGGCTACAAAAAAATACACCAAGCCTGTTTTGATGTGACAATGTATCTCAAAGAGAGACTCGATAAGTCTGGAATTGGTGAAGCGATTATAGACGATATTAGGATGCCACTCTTGGCGTTTAAGCTTAAAGAGGGTGCTTCATATGATGTTTATCAGCTTTCTGACAAACTTCGCTATCACGGTTGGCAAGTTCCAGCATATACTCTTCCAAAAAATGCTGAGGATGTTGCTATACTTAGAGTAGTTGCGAAACAGGGCTTTGACTATGATTTAGCAGAACTGCTTGTAGGACATATTAAAGAGGCGATTATAGAGCTAGAGGGTGAGAGTAGAGTAAAAACTAAAGATAATGCATCAGAGAGTACTAAAATTTGCTAGAGAGTTTTTTGCTCTCTCATCTCAACTATAAGTAAAAATGCCCCAATAAAAAAACATACTCCTCCTAGGAGTGTGTACTCTAGTGCTAAGGTCTCATTTACAATGCTAGAATCCAAATGGACAAAACTAGCAATCGCAGAGACTTGAAAAAATATCGAACCAAAGTTGTTAAACCAAACAATCCACCACGAACTACTTCTAAAAGCTTTAATATGTTTATCTTTATATATCTCTAACCAGGCAAAAAACGCGGCTATTAAAAAGAGAATAGAGCCAAGAATGTTTGGAGTCCAGATTAAGATATCGCTCTGCATAGCAGTGAGGGAAGTATTATAACTTTCATAGGTATTTATATTAAAAAAGAGTGTTCCAATTAGCTGTGTAAAACTCGACAAATAGCCAAGGTTTTTTGGTCTATATGCAAACCATATCCACTCTTTTTTGTCTGAGTTAAGATGTGAATTGTTGGTAATGTCGGCGTTTATCACTTCAAAAAATTGTATATATGCAGCTGAGGTGAAAAAGAGTGAACCTACAAAGTAGATAGTGTTTACTTCAAACGTGGAGGGATAGTCCCTTAAAGTCATAGCACTCGCTACTATAAAGCAGGAGGCACCTATCATAAAAAGAAGAGACATTGTCCAGGTAAGTAGTGTTTTGCTTGTAAGAGTTTTGGACTCTTTACGAAGAGCACGAGAAGTTGTAAAGAGTTGATTGTTCTTATGGACTTGGGTGATGAATGGGCCTATAGTTATATAGCTATAGTTCATACTTTAAAGTGACTTTTGCATTTTATAAAAGGGTATATCTTCACCTTCTATATTTTGTATTAATTCTGAGCTAGTTTTAAATCCGAGTTTTTCATAGAGTCCAATAGCTACAGGGTGGTCTTGTCTTACTATAAGTGTCACAGTGTGAAATGCTAATGTATCAAAGGCAATCTCAAGTGCCTTACTTGTAAGTTTTTTTCCATATCCCTTGTTTAAAAAATCAGGGTTTATAAGAACTCTAAACTCATTCTCATTTTCTGGTATAAAGAGAAAAAGACCAAGGATTTTATCTTCTATTTTTGCCAAAAAACAGTACTTACACTCATCTTTACAGTAGGAGTCTAACCAGCCATTTTCTTCTATGGCATAGTTAAATTTTGCATAGTCACCTTGGTACTTCCAAAGTGAAATAAGCTTTTTATCATCTGTAGTTAGTTGTGATATTGTCATAGAAGTTCCTTGAAAAGGATTTTATTTTGTATAAAAGAGAGAAGTTAACTCTCCTTTATGAAAATGTTCTGTTGAGGGCACAAAACATTGCTTTGATTGAAGCAGTTGCAATGTTGTTGTCTTCACCAACTCCATAACACGAGTAAGTATCTTTTGTTTGTATCTCGATGTAGGCAACAGCTTTAGCTTCGCTAGAGTCTCCACAAGAGTGTTCTGCATAAGATTTTATGGTAAACTTATTTTCATAATCTTGCATAAGTGCATTTTTACATGCATCTATAGGGCCATTTCCAGTCCCCTTAGCAACAATCTTTTTACCATTATACTCATATGTCAAGGTGCATTTTGAGAGACCATCTTTAGAAGAAAGGTTCACATGCACAAATGAGATATGCTCAACTGGTTTAAAGTAAGTGTTGCAAAAAGTAGTATAAATCTCATCTGCACTTAACTCGCGTCCCTCTACATCTGTTTGTGCTTGGACAATCTTTCCTATCTCAGGATGCATCGCTTTTGGCAGTTGATAACCATAGTTTTTCTCTAGTATATATGCCACTCCACCTTTTCCAGATTGGGAGTTAATACGAATAATACTCTCATAACTACGTCCAACATCTGCAGGATCTATAGGTAAGTATGGAACTTCCCAAAAGTTATCCTCTTTTACTTTTTGGTAAGCAAGACCTTTGTTTATGGCATCTTGGTGCGAACCAGAAAACGCCGTATAAACAAGCTCACCAACATAAGGATGTCTTGCATGCGTTTGCATCTCAGTACAACGCTCAACTACATCTAAAACTTCACTGATGTCGCTAAAGTTCAACTCTGAGTCTACACCTTGCGTTGTCATGTTAAGAGCTAGCGTGATGATATCAACATTTCCAGTTCTCTCACCATTACTTAAGAGTGTTCCCTCAACTCTATCAGCACCTGCAAGAAGTGCCAACTCAGTAGCTGCTATAGAAGTTCCTCTATCGTTGTGCGTATGTGTTGAGATGATGACATTTTCACGGTTATCTAAATGCTGTGCCATCCACTCAATCTGGTCTGCATAAACATTTGGTGTTGCCATCTCTACTGTTGCAGGAAGATTTATGATAACTTTTCTTGTATCACTGATGCCCCAAGCTGCAGTCACGGCGTTTGAGATACGAGCAGCAAACTCTAACTCAGTTCCTGTAAAGCTCTCAGGTGAATACTCTAGGAAAATTTCTCCATCATGAAGTGCTTCATACTTTTTGACAAGTTCTACACCCTCAATGGCAAGTGCAATAATCTCATCTTGCGTTTTTCCAAATACTATTTTTCTTTGGGCAACAGAAGTTGAGTTGTAAAGGTGAACAGTAGATTTTTTTACACCACGAAGTGATTCAAATGTCTTCTCTATAAGGTGTTCGCGAGCCTGCACAAGCACTTGAATCGTTACATCATCAGGGATAAGTTTGTCATCAACTAAACGACGTAAAAAGTCAAATTCTACTTTAGATGCAGATGGAAAACCTACTTCTATTTCTTTGAAACCGAGTTTGAGTAAGAGTGTAAAAAGTTCAAGTTTTTTCTCCATTGACATAGGGTTGATAAGAGCTTGATTTCCATCTCTTAAGTCAACACTACACCATTTAGGAGCATGTGTGATTGTATTGTTTGGCCACTGTCTATTTGGCAAATCTATTTGTGGATAAGGCTTATACTTGCCTGTTGGAATCTGATTCATAAGAACCCTTTAACTTGAAAATTTTAATAACACACTCTTACATTTGCTATTAATGGCGCAATTATATCAAATTAGTTGTTATATTTTTCGTTAGAGGGGTATTTTAAGGGAGAAAGAGGCACCATTTTCAACATTTTTTACACTTAAGGCACCACCAAGTTTGTTGGCAATTTGGGTACTCATATAAAGACCAATTCCAGTCCCTTTGCCATCTTCTTTTGTAGTTACTTCAGGTTGAAAGATATGATCTATGACATTAAGGGGGATTCCACCTGCAGTATCTCTTATCTCTAAATGTATCTCTTTTTCATCTTTTGTAAAAGAAATAAAAATATCGCGAACTTCAATCTCTCTTTCGTTAAAAGCATCTTTAGCATTGTTGATGATGTTGAGTATCAGGTGTTTAAATTCATTTTCTATACCATGGAGCAGTATCTCTTTGTCACTTTGAATATGTATATTGATATTGTTCTTTATAAATTCATCATTGACTAAAACCAGTACTGAGGATAGGCAGCGTTTTATACCGAAACTCTCTTTTGTCTCTTTAGGTCTAAAGAAGTTTCTAAATTCATTAAGAGTGTTTACAAGGTGTTCAATTTGAGTTTGTGTATCCTTGGAGAGTTCTTGAATATACTCTTTATCTACGATTGAGTTGTTGAAGTCATCTACTAGCATATCAGACATCATAGAGATGGCATTGAGTGGTTGTTTCCATTGATGAGCAACCGCATCCATCATTTCACCCATTGCAGCCATTTTTGCTTGTTGTTCGAAGCGTTTGTAGTTTGCTTGAGCGAGTTTTACCTCTTTTCTTATTCTATATTCAAGCTCTTTATTTAGTGTATCTAACTCTTTTTGTCGTGCATCATAACGCTCTAAAAATACACTGAGCAACATGTCTAAATCAGCTCGATGTAAAGAGTTTGCACTCTTTTTTACAGCTTCAAGAAGTGCAGGCGTACTCAAATGTGCATACTCACCCATTGGGTTTTTGCGACTAGTGATTTTGATGGCAGGTTTGTCAAAAGGATTTGTATTCATACTAGAGTATTATAACAAAATCTAAACTAAATGCTTGAAAAAGTTGAGTGAAATTGGAGTTTTTAAGAGATAAAAAGAAGAAATGATATCCCCAAAAAGGAGGGGATAAAGTTTTGTTAGAGAGAGATTAGCACTGGTACGTAGTTTTAAACTCGTAAGCAGTTGGGCGACCTTCATCAGGATAAACGTCACGCTCAAATCTGTAGTTTTGGTAAGCTTGAATAAACTCTTTAGTAAATACAGGCTGTAAGAAGTCATTATCACGGATAAGTGCTTCAAGAGAACCACGAAGTGTATGAGGCATTTGTGGAATTTTTTTCTCACGAATCTCATCAAGTGAAAGTTCATATAAATCTTCATCCATTGGACCGATTGGAACATCTTTGTTTTTGATACCATCAAGACCAGCCATCATCATTACAGCAAATGCAAGGTAAGGACAAGCAGTAGAATCTGGGAAACGCATCTCAATTCTAGTAGCCATTTCACCTGCACCGTATGGAATACGACAAGCTGCAGAACGGTTTTGAGAAGAGTAAGTTAAGATACTTGGAGCTTCAAAACCTGGAAGTAATCTTTTGTACGAGTTAGTTGTTGGGTTAGTAAACGCAGCAACTGCACGAGCATGTTTAAAGATACCAGCTGTATAGTTGAGTGCCATATCAGATAGGTTTGCATATTTACCTGGTGCATAGAAAAGGTTTTTACCATCTTTCCATAGTGATTGGTGAACGTGCATACCGTTACCATTATCACCAAACATTGGCTTAGGCATAAATGTTGCAGTTTTGCCATTAAGGTGAGCTACCATTTTGATAACATATTTGTATTTTTGAACATTATCAGCTGCACCGATGATGTCAGAGAATACGATACCGATTTCGTGTTGAGCTTGAGCAACTTCGTGGTGACCAAGAACAACTTCAAGACCAACTTGCTCTAAAATTTGCATCATTTCAGCACGGATATCTACAGCAGAATCTGTTGGTGCAACTGGGAAGTAACCACCTTTAGTTCCTGGTCTGTGACCTGTGTTATAACTTTCACTATATGGGTTGTTTGAGTTCCACTCACCCTCGTCTGTATCAACTTTGTAACCAGCTTCATTGATATTGTCAACAAAAGTTACAGAGTCAAACATAAAAAATTCATTTTCAGGACCAAAGTATGCTGCATCAGCTATACCGATGTCTTCAGCATGTTTAAGTGTTGCCTTAGCAATAGAACGTGGACATCTTTCATATGCTTGATCTTTATAGATATCGTATACATCACAAATAACAATAATAGTTGGATCAGCAGTAAAAGGATCTAAAAACGCAGTTTCTATATCAACTTTAAGTAACATATCTGATTTATTAATTGGCTGCCATGCTTCTATTGATGAACCATCAAACGGAAGACCATTTTCTAATTGACCAGTAGTAACTGCACTCATACGGTAACTAATATGGTGCCATGCACCCTTGATGTCCGTAAATCTAAAGTCTACAAATTGAACATCATTTTCTTCACAGAATGTAAAAAACTCTTCAACGCTATTCACAAATTTTCCCATTTAATTCTCCTGAAATATAATTTATACAAGTATAGCTTATTTCAATGTACGATTACTTAAAAAAGCTGATTAAAAATTAATCATTTTGTTTTTCCTTTAGAATCTTGATTGCAAAGCACTTCAATAAGATATATTCTATTATTTATGCAATCTTGAGATATAATATTTTATTACAATTTAAAAAAGGTATGGGCATACAATGATATATGATTTCTTTAAAGATTATGAAGAGTTACTTTCATATGAACAAGCATCGTTACTTGATTATAGACTTGATAGTATTGCAATTAAATTGAATATTTTTTTTCAAAGACTTATTGTTCAAAATATAAAAAAACAAAATATTAAATTTTATCTTGCAGGGTCATGTTTAAAAGCTGATACCTTTAGAGACTTAGATCTGTTTTTTCCTTTTAATGAGGATAGAGAACTGATAAACAGTGCTATGAATCAAGACTACTTCGAGTATGAAAATAACTCTTATACATATAGATATAAAAATGATATTTACCAGTTAGTATATAGAGAAAGATTTCATGATGCTACTCTTGCAGAGCTAGTTAGTGGTTTTGATTTTGACTCAACAAAGATAGCGTTTGAGTGTAACTACAACACAAAAAAGAGACTCTTTAGTATTGTGGCATGTGACATGAGAGAAGAGTTTGTAAACTATATAAATACTCGTGTGAACCACTTACATAGAGTAAGTGTAAATCCTTTTGTATCACTGCAACGTGCTATATACTTTTTAAAACGCGGAGATGATGTTCCATATGAAGTTTTTTTAGATGTCTGTTCAAAGATTGCAGACTTAAAGCTTGAAAAAGATGAAGATCCATCTATTCACTTTCAAAACTTACAAGGAAATCCAAACAAACTCAGTAACATCAAAGAGGCTATCGCTCATTATATAGATGATCATGTAGAAGAGGAGTAAAATAATATTTAAGCCCTTATATTAAGCAACTTATAGCAATATGTGAAGACTCATTTTTTGCTACTTTTTTTTGTAAAGATAAAATTTCATTAATAGTACTAGTGTTATAAGAACTATTTTCATTTGTTAGAAGTAAGGATGCACTGACATTTAACAAAGGAAATTTTTTTACTTCATTATCTCTATTTTTAGCGATTATATAGCCTCTTTGTTGATCTTCTTTGGAATAAAAATCTTTCACATCAGTACAAAAATTATTGATTACATCCAAGATGAAAGATAGACATTCATGATAGTCTGTATGTATTTGATTTGCAACAAAAAAATCATCACCTCCAATATGTGCCTTTAAAAAAACAGCAGGAAGAGTAGTACGTAAAGTATTTGCAAAAAGCTGGATGACTCTATCCCCATTTCTAAATCCGTAAATATCATTGTAAGCTTTAAAGTTATCAAGATCGAAGTAGCATAATATATAAGGTAATTTATCTATACATACATCTGCTAAGTAGTTTTCTATGATTCTATTACCTGGAAGTTTAGTAAGTGGATTTTGATCTCGGGCAACTATGAGGTTTTCCTCATTCATTATACTTATAATAGCACGAGCTGATAAAAAGCCAACATACAAAGAGTTATTTGTAACTATAATGCCAGCAGATTGAGGATTGTTTGTATAAAGTTCTATAATTCTTGTAATGTCATTATGTATATCAATTTGTGGAGAGTCAATAGTGAAATTTTTTAGTTTAGACTTTCCAGAAGTGCTATTATTTAAGATTGAAATTCCATAAGGGGAGTAGAGGTACTCTTTAATTTGCTTTTCATACAAGATACCAATTGGCTCTTCTCTAGAATTTAGTATTGGTACTACTTCTGTGCCACTATGTTTTTTAAAATAAGCAATTGCCTCTTTCATATCCATATTTTTATAGAGTGGATCTATCCTCTCAAGGTGAGAATCAATTTTGGCAGCGGAACCTTTATTTCGTTTAGAAGCTTGTAAAATTTCGATGATTTGTTGGTAATCTTCTAATATCTCAGATGTTGCAAGTGTTGGTCTTTGAACGAAATAGCCTTGAACTAAATGACATCCTATGTCTTTACACATGAGGAGTTCTGCTTTTGTTTCAACACCTTCTGCAATGACTTGTATACCCATCTGAATTGCCAAGTTTGTAATGCTTCTAAGCATCAATTGCTTTTTGATGTTTTTTTCAATGTTTTGAAGAAAAAATCGGTCAATTTTAATAATATTTGGAGTTGCATCGTAAAGGAGTTTATAGCCAGAATATCCAATGCCAAAATCATCTATTGCGATACAGAAATTCTCATTTTGATAATGCTGTAAAATTTCTGTCATATTTAAAGTTGACTCAATTTCATGCCTTTCAGAGATTTCAAAACATATGTTTCCTTTTTGGATTCCAAGTTTTTTAAGGATAGCTTTTGTATTTCCGCTAGAGAAATCAGGCATTGAAAATAATCTATTGTCTAAATTATAAAAAAGTTTTATGCTTTTATAATTTTTAATAAGTGTAAATTTTTTTAATGTTTTCTCTCTAAGTGCAATATCGAAAGAGTAAAGAATATTTTCTTTATAAACCTCGTCAAAAATTGAAAAAATAGACTCGAATCCAGCTTCTTTGAAGTTGCGTAAAAGTGCTTCAACTGCATAAGTTTTACCTGTGTGTATATTTAAAATTGGTTGAAATGCAATATCTAATTGTTCTAGTATTCTTTCCCATTTATGGGGTAAGCTATGTGTCATTATTTGAAACTCCTTGTAATATTTATTTATTTGGTGCAAATATTATTCAATTGCATCATATGAGCCAACCTTTCCTTTCCATATTTGTTTTTCCGTTACACCTTTACAGCTTTGAGAAGCTAAGAACTTCCCCTTGCCTAACTTTTTATGTTTTTCAATAAAAAAGTCATAAGCACTAAATGATGTTAAAGGTTTTTTACTATTTTTTTGTGAAAAATACTCAGGAAGATTTTGCTGAGTTTTTCTATTGTAAAGGCAGACATTTCCATCAAGATATTTCGATCCTGTTGTATAAGAATCTTTACCTCTAAAGAAAATCATCTCGTTGTTTTTAGTTTTATCGCTTAGGATTTTTATGTTTTTTAGTCTAAATCCTGCATCATATTTGTTGTAAATACCACCACCCTTAATATAGGCAGTAAGATTTTTGATAACCGGAATCGTGGCAGTACTTTCATTTGTAGTAATGAGGTTTTCATCATTTCCAAACTCCATAGCAGAAGAATCGTGATTATTTTTATTGTCTACATTTTTTTGTACAACAAGAACATTTTTTATTTCTCCACGATATCCTAAGTCAACATCTACAGAGTCATCCATAGCATTATAAACATACAAACCGTTGATGTTTACACTCCCTCCCCAAATCTCTAGGCCATCATCTTTACCTCCAATTATGGCTATGTTTTTAATGATAGTAGAGTCACCAACACCAGCTAAGGAAAGACCATTTAACTCTTTATCTTTTCTAATTTCATATCCTGTATGTTTAATTACAACATATTCTAAAGTGCCTGAAGATTCATTGTCATACTGATGTCCTGTACTTCCAAAAGCAACACTCTCATCTGCTTCATATTTATTGTTAGTGTAGTGAGTGTAAGCATTTCCTGCTATAACTAGGCCACCCCATTCTCCTGCACTCGCAGGAGAAGAGAATCCAAATAAATCCATTTGAGAAGTAAAAGTAATTGGTCTTTTTAAAGTACCTTTAGCCATTATCTTCGAGTTTTGAGCTATAACGAGATAAGAAAAAAGACTACAACCTGCAATAGTAGTACCTGGCTCTATTGTAAGTGTGGCACCATTTTCAACAATAACTTTTTTATCAATGCCATAAACTTTTGAAGCATAGAGTGTTGTATCTGAAGTAATAGTGTTTGGTAAGCTCTCATCAATTACATGATGTTGACAATTACCCATATGTTCATTTGCTTGTGCAAGAAAGGTTAATGAAAAAAATAGCGGTAGTATATCTCTTATAGTCATAAGTGTCGGTTCCTAGGTTTTTACGGCATTTTATGAGAGAAAGATTACTGCTGTATTACATATATATTTCAAAATTTTTCTTGTTTATAAGGTGAGATATGTATCACTATTGAAAATATCTAGTTCTTTGCTTCTCTTTTATCTTATCAATACTTAAAACCATAAAACTATCTACACAATCCGAAAAATCTTTGTCGATGTTGTAAGCACAAAACACCACTCCACCTTCTTCGCACAAATCTGCATACTGTTTATACATAGTAGGTACACTCAGTTCTAAAAATCCAAGTGCTTTTTTAAGGGTTTTGAAGTCTGTTTTGTAGTCGTTTAGAAGTAAGTCTTTGACAAACACTTTCATGTACTCATCTTCGAGATCGAAATTGTAAGGAATTATCGCTTGGGCTAAGTTCTCTTTAGAGGGAAAATAGCTCTTATAAAAGTAAAGAATCATATCTTTTGCAACTTTTGGATAACTTTGAGAGATACTCACTGGTCCATAAAGATACTTTATCTGAGGATTGTTTTTTAAGTATGCTCCTATTCCTTGCCAAAGATAATCTAAGGCTCTACTTCCCCAGTATTTAGGCTGTACAAAACTACGTCCAAGTTCTATGGCATTTTCAAGGTAACTATCAAACTCTTTTGTATAGTTAAAAAGAGTTGTTGTATAGAGTGCTGAGGCTGAGTAGTCATGGATTATTTGAGATGTTATACCAATTCTGTAAGCTCCAACTATTTCTAAATCTTCGTTATCCCATAGGACTATGTGTTTGTAGTATCTATCATATTTGTCTATGTCGCGTTTTTTGTTTACACCTTCTCCTACCTGTCTAAAGGAGATTTCTCTAAGTCTTCCTATCTCATTTAAAACGCTAGAGTTATTGCTTGACCACTCATAAAGGTAGATGATTTTTCCATCTTTAGTTTCTCCTAAAAGCTCTGCATTTTTGAGTTCTTTTTTTATATCGCGTCTATCTTCTGCAAGGGCAATAGCCTTTTGCGTTTGAAAATAACTTTTTCCACTTTTAAGACCATAGAGATGTTTTTTGTAAAGCTCAACTACAGCCTCTTTTTTTAAAGAAGTAGGAAGGATATTTTCATGGGGAATAAGCTCACCGATTATAATCTCTATCTCTTTATCTTTTTGTTTAAACATTTCGTTTGAGAGAAGAAGTGTAGAGAGTTTTTTGTTGAGTGCAGAAACAGAGTAAAAAGTTTTAGAGTTTTTTCCACCTATGAATACAGGAAGGATTGGTGAAGATGTGCGAGATGCAAAGTTTAAAAAGCTTTTATACCAAACGCCATCTTTTATACCTTTTGGTGTTGCACGACTTACTTCGCCTGCTGGAAAAATAATGAGTGCTTCATCCGCATTGAGTGCTTCATAGATTTTTGCGATTGAGTCTTTTGATTGTCTGTTTTTAAAATTGTTTATATCAAGCATAATGGGTTTAAGTGGTTCAAGTGTACTTAAAAAATTATTGGCAACTATCTTAATATCTTTTCTAATCGTACTGAGTACTTTTATGAGAGCTAAGGCATCGAGTCCACCTAGAGGATGGTTGGCAATGATAACGACTCTACCAGACGCGGGAACATTTTGTATATCTTTGTTTGAAAGAGAGTAAGAAAAGTTAAGCTCATCTAAGGCGTTTTCTATAAACTCAAAACTTCCAAGGTGAGCATTTTCTTCTAAAAAGAGGTTAATTTGTTCTTGGTGAACGATTGAGTCAGCAAATTTGTGTATTGCTTTTTTAATTACTTTGTTATCTTTGAGTTTGGGGTATTTTTCACTAATCATCTTTTGAACATCTATCATTTTCAAGCCTTTAGTTTAACTTGAAAAAATTATATATAAGCAAGATTACTTAATGATTACGAAACTCTTTGAAGATTTACATACCAGTCATCGTTAAAGTAATGTCTTCCGTGAGACAACTTAATGTTGAGTGCATCTTCAGAAATATTGAGAGACTTTATACACTCTTGAGGAATTTCTAACTCCTCTAAAACATATTCTTCAAGTAAATTAGCATTAAGAGAGTAATCATATCTAATCTCTAATTCATCAGTTCTAATTGTGAACTCTCGACTCTTCATACTTTTCATTATTCCTACCTATATTTGAGTTTTAGAATTTTAATATCCAAAGGTTACATAAATATTACAAAATAATATCGAATAGTTTTTTCTATTACTTGTAATTTTTGCCTATTTATTAAGCAAATAATGATTAATTATAAATATATTCTGAAATTGTAATAGTGCTGTAATCAAGAATAAGTAAAATTTTCAAAATTTAAGGAGTCTAAATGGCATATTTTGAAAATGCAAAAGTTGGAGATAAGGTTTATGGTCTTATCTTTGGAAAAGGAAAAATAATTGAGTGTTATGAAAACTCTCACTATACAATTATTGTAAGATTTAGTAATGGTGATGAGGTGCCATACACAGAAGATGGTATTCCAGGCTGGGGTAGTTTTAAAAAGCAGACATGCTACTATAGAAAAGATGTTGATTTAACAAAGGTTGATTTTTCTCCCTCAGAGAAAATTCTTACACATAAAAAAATCATAAAACTTCGTGAGAAAGAAAGACTCGAAGTAAGACTTCCATCAGGCGCGTGGTCAGATGTAAAAAAGTGTCCAGATTCATACATAGAAGATATTTGTGAAAATGAGAAGTACCACTTCTTTAGAAAGAAATTGAAAAAGTAGACCCTTCGTTTTACACTCATTGAATGAGTGCTTAAACTTTCCTAGTTTCACCTATCGCATAAATACGATAAGTGCTTATCCCTTTATTTTAAATTATTTATCTCATACACAACAGTTGAACCACTTACCTCATAAGAGACTAAAAGTAAGTCTTTACCATTTGGTGAATCTACAGCAGGAATAAATTTCATCCCTTCAGGACTTATATCTCCGTTTACTTCTGCTTTAACATAATCTACAAAAGTAGGATTTTTTGGTGTAGTTATATCATATACGATGATTGCACTTTGTCTCTCAAGTCCCACAAATACATAAGTTTTTCCATTGATAGTACCTACAGTTAAAGCTTCAGGCTCTGCACCTTTGTTACCGCTTCTTCCATCTATCTCACCTTCATCTTGGTTGAAAAGTTCTGGCTCATACTGTGCAACTAGTTTAGATATCGCATCTCCACTATCCCAAACCAAATCACCACTTGAATCCCAAATAGAGAAGCTTCTAGCTCCATAAGTGTAAAGTTTTTCATAATAACCATCATTATCCGTGTCGCCCATGTCTATTACAACTTTTAAATCATTTTCATCATCATAAGCTGAGGCAATTGAACTGTCTAGGTCTAATTTAGAGATTTTTTTCTCATCAGTAAGAGTATCTCCAGTTTCTAAAGAACTGTTGACATCATCAACTGGATACTCTCTGCCATCTCCCTCATTGGCAGTTACTAAGTAAGCAGCTCCATTTGATGTATAAGATGAAATTGAATCAGGCATATATAAACCAAAAAGCCCTGGATAAGACTTCATATTTATCACACCATCTTCTTCGATATCTATAGTGTTATTAGAGTCAGTCTCATAACTTTTTGCACCATATGATTTTACATACTCAAGAGCATTTGTAGTTAGATTTACTTTTGCCATTGCACTGTTTTCTTGTAGTGTTACATAAGCATAGTTACCACTTACCGCTATGTACTCTGGTTCTAAATCTTTTGCTTGGTCGTTACTAGGAGTCGCTCCTAATCTTACTGGTGTTCCATCACTTGCATCAGTTAAAGTTGCACCTGTAAAGTTTATATCTACATAAGAACTATCCGCAAGAGTTATAACACCAATAGATCCAATTGGGTCAACACTATAGTCACCATTTGGTTCACCTTCGTTTGCTACGACAACTTTTGTCCCATCTTCATTGAAAGTTACCATATCTGGTAAGTATCCAACTTCTATGGTCTCTTGATGGTTACCATTTGTGTCGAAGAGAACTACTTTTCCCTTAGAATTTGTAATTAACCCATCTGTTGATTTTACTTCAACCGCTACTGCGACTTTTCCATTATAAGAAGCTGCGGAATTTACACCAGTACCATAAGGAGATAAATCTATTTGACTAACTAATGTAGGTGATATGATATCTGCAATATTGATGATATCTATTTTATTGGCTGCACCATTTGTTACAAACATTCTTTTAGAAGTTTTATCATATGCTACTATCTCGCTTGCTCCTTCTGTGTCAGTGTCAAAACTTCCAACTTTTTGCAATGTAGGAACATGAGCACTGAGGTTTGCATCAACTACGTAAAGAGTGTTTCCATCAACTTTTGTATTTGCCGTATCAAGATACTTTTGTTCTAGTACACCACCTGTAACCCAAGTAGCAAAGTCATCATCATTAAGAACACCAAGTTTGTTTTCATTAAATACAATCAAACCTTCCATCTTATCATGTGGATATTCATTCTCTTTTACCATGTCGATAACAAGTGTTTTCGCTACAGGGTAGATGTGGTTTTGCGAGAGTGTGTCCCAGTTCTCGCCCTGAAATACAGCTTCTTCAAGTGTCATACCTTTTATAGTCAATCCAAGATCTGTATTCTGCACTAAATCACCACTATCTACTATGGTCTCGAGGTTTGTTCCGCTACTTAAATTGATTTTATATACATGCTTTTGTCCATCTATACCATCTTTATAAAAACTACCATCTCTCTCTATTACTAAAAAACTATCATTGCTGAGTGCAACTATCTCAGAGTTTGAGTTTGCAGCTTTTTCTTGTTTGTATAGATATTGACTTGTTGCATTTGTGTCTAGATTAACTGTTACGATACGTGTGATATCTGCATTTTGCACAGAGCTATCTGGAAGAGCCATTGTTGACTGCATAATTCCAACTAATGTTTTTTGATCAGGTGTGATCGTTAAACCTTCCATTCCTCTGTTTGCTCTTCGGTATTTAAATTCGGCTGGAAGATTAAGCATCGTTCTATTATCATCTACAAATGGGTTTATACGACCTATCTCTTTTCCTGTCGCATCAAAGTGAACCATATGTGGACCATACTCATCACTTACCCAAAATGTTCCATCTTTTAAGACAGCAAGCCCTTCGCCATCAAGTCCAAAGATATCTGTTTTAAACGAGTCATCACTATTTTTGAGTGTGTTTCCATCTTTGTCGTATGGAATCTCACCAGTTCCACCTACAGCGATAGGATTTGGTAGCCCTGTAATGTTATTATCTTGTGTATCTTTAAGTAAAATCTCTTTAACTAATGAGACACTTCCATCTTCTGCAATTTCAAAATGTCCTATACGAGGTGTATACTCAGGGGTTGGGAACATTTTCCCTTTCCCATCAGCTCCCGTATATGTAGCGTTTGGACCTCTATCTGTAAGTGCATAAAATCTGTTTGAGTTCATAGGATCAGCCGTAGCAGCAGAACCAAATCCACCATTACGAATCTCCATTGGTGTTCCTGGATTTTTCCCATCATCGATAGTGTTATCTAAAACCGTGTATGGAAGTGTTGCACCAGAAGAACTAACACTAGAAACATAGTTATTAAACGCAGAGTCTAAACCTTTTTGTAGTGTTGTGTTAGCTGTTTTCATCCCTTCGTTAAATTTTTCCAAAAGATCCGAAGAGTTAGCATCTTGAATAGCTTGAGCAGTTGCAGTTGCAGTAAGTAAAATATTTTGCGATGCATTTGCTTGTGCATCTTCAACAGCTTTTTGCTTTGTTGTGTCGTTTGCATAGACTACTTTTGAAGCTTCGCTGATTGTATCTGCTATGTCATCTGCATCCAATGTGACTTCAGATGTAGCATTGTTATACTTTTTCGTAAGCTCTTTAAAAACGCTATCCATAGCTTTTTCAATACTTGTTGTTGAATCGGCACTTGCAAGAGTAGATGCTACACCATGGACTAGTGTTTGAAGTTGTGCTTGTTTTTGTAAAACTTTTTTTGCATTGGCTGCATTTGTTCCAGAGATCTCTACGAGTGGATTGAACTTTGTAAGTTCTACATCAGCTGCAATTCCAAGAGCGGCTTTAAGCGACTCCTCTGCTGTTTCTTTTGTTGAGCCATTCTCTATCATTGCTTGAATTGCTGATGTAAGAGGAGTTATTACAGTTGAGCCTTGTGGCGCTTTGAGTGCTCCTGTAAATGGAAGACCTGTACCCAAGTCATCCCCACCAACTACTAGTAGTGGGCCTACTTGAGTAGAACTTAGTGTAAATTCACCAGTTGTTGCATTTGTAATTGTTTTATCTTCATCAGCATCACATACCGCATTTGCATTTACATCTATACATACTGTTGAACCAACAAGTACTCCATCTATAGCAATACCACTATTTGTTGTTGCTGTTGTAGTTGCTTCTTCATCGCTTGAACTTCCACAAGCTGTCATACCTAATAGAACTGCTGTTCCTAGTGACAAGATTGTTGTTTTTACTAAATGATTTTTCATAAGATCTCCTAATGTTTTGGAGAATCTTAATTGAGAATGTTAACATGGAGGTTACAAATGAGACACAAAGTAGTGACTGCTGGAGATATTTTGATTACAGGGCTTTGTAAATAGACTTTTAAAAAGAAATTGAAAAAGTAGAACCTTCGTTTTCTTCACTCTCGATTGTGAGTTTAAATTTATGAAGATTTATAATGTTGTTGACTATGAAAAGTCCAAGTCCTAAAGAGTTGTTCCAGCTATTTGAATGAACTCTATAAAACTTATTTGTAATTTTTTGCAAATCCTTCGTCTTTATACCTATTCCTGTATCTATTACTTTGAGTTCATTTTGTGTAAACTCTATGATTACTTCATCTTCTGAGTATTTAAAGGCATTCTCTATTAAGTTTGAGAGTACAACTCCAAAAAGAGAGCTATCTGCTTTTATACTTATCTCTTTATCTCCTCGTATGATTGCCTCGCGTCTAGGGTAGCTGATCTTGATGTTTTCAACTGTATCTTGGAGTAGTTCATAAAGGTTTATGTTTGCAAAGTTCATAGATTGCTGTCCACTATCTAACTTTATAGAGAGTCGTAGTGTATCTATGAGCTCACTTAGTTTTACACCATTTTTAAAGATTTTTTCTAAAAATTTGTTACGAATGTTTGTGTTTATCTCTTTATCATCAAGTAGTGTTTGAGAGTATCCATTTATAACTGCTATAGGGTTTTTAAATTCATGTGAAATAGCAGAAATTATGTCATCTTTTTGTTTGTTTGAGACCTCAAGCCTTGAAGTGTATTTTAACTTTTGCTTCTCTTTTTTCACTAAAATCTGTGAAACCTTTGTAAGAAGTGAGGTGATGATATGAAACTCTTTTGAAAAATCCGAGTTTATATAAGTAGTTTTTTTCTTCTTAGTAAGCTCTTTTAAAAAGAGTACTACTTTTTGCATTTCAGCCTGAATCTGTAGGTTTATTTTATAGGTAATAAGAAAAATAACAATAAAAAAGATAACAATTACACCTAAAACTTTAAACGCCAATGTAAAAATATGCTCATTTACACTTTTGAGCTGTGTTGCTAAACGAATATAAAAAATCTCTCCCTTGATTTCATACTTTCTTGCAAGGTAGAGAAGTTCTTCTTTTGTTGTGTTTGAGTAACGGATTCTATAGCCTATATCGTTATGATTTGCTTGGACAATCTCATCTCTGTACTTGTGGTTATCCATGATAGAACTGTCTTCATCAGATTCAGCAAGTACATTACCCTCACCATCAACAATAGTAAGTCTAAGGTGAAGTTTTTCACGAACATGTAGTGCAAATGTATTTAATTCTTCTATGTTTCCAAGTTCTATGGCGATAAGTTCAGTGGAGTTTTTGAGAGACTCTTTTGTCTGTTCAATATAGTACGCTTTCATCCAGTAGTAAACAATACCGCCAACAATGATGAAGAGTGCTAAGAAGAGGATAAAGAATTTTCTTAGAATGATTTGTTGAAAATTGAGCAAGATCAAAAAACCTTTATGTTAAATATTTTATAGAAAGTATAACTAAATAATTACTTTTAGAGAGTCTCTATAGTCCTACAAGACTAGCACTCTCAAGCATTTCTATTAGCAAGACTTTATCACAAGGAGCAAATGCAGCCATCCAAGCACTCCATCATTACAAACGAAGTGCTCTAAGCTCTTTTAGCTACGGAAATGTCCACCTACTTTTGCATATACAAGTAGATTTGCTATAGCTATTGCACGTGAGGCAATTTTACCACTTTTTCTAAGTGCTCTGAGCATTTTATGAAACTTCTCAAAATTGTTTGCATCTTCTGCTTGAATAGATAAGTTACGCTCAACCATTTCGTATAAGTCGTCAGTCTTGCTCTCTTCAATGAGAACATCATTATAGATTTCTTGAATCTCATCTTCATCTTCACAGTTAATCATACTGATAGCTAATGTAATTGCTGAAACAGTTGAGTTTTGCATAGGAACTGCATACTCGTTGATTGTTGCAACATCTACATCTTTACATACATCTGTAAAACCTCTGATATAACTTCTCGTACTTGAACAAGCACGTGAGAGTTCATTTGTGATTTTAAGATAGGCAACGACTTGTCTTAAGTCACTTGCTTCTGGTGTGTAAAGTGCTAAAACTTTTATGATTGCATTGTCAATTGCATCACTCTTTGCACCAATGTTTTTTATGTTTCCTCTAGCAAGAACAAACTTTTCTGTTTCGCAATCTGCAAGAGCTTCACAGATAAGTTTGTTTGATTCTTCTAGGCCATGTGCGATTTCGATTACTTTTTCTTTTATAGATAAAAGTTCTGCTTGAAAGTTAGATATCATTTGAATTTCCTTTATATTTTTTACTTAACCAAAACGGCCGGTAATGTAGTCTTCAGTCTGCTTCTCTTTTGGATTTAAGAAGATGTTCTCTGTTTTGTCGAATTCTATTAAGTCACCTAGATACATGAATGCCGTATAGTCGCTTATGCGAGATGCTTGCTGCATATTGTGTGTTACGATTGCGATACTTACATCTTTTTTAAGTTCAACCAAAAGTTCTTCAATTGCCCCAGTAGAAATAGGGTCAAGTGCAGATGTTGGTTCATCAAAAAGAAGTACTTCAGGCTTTACAGCAACTGCACGAGCTATACACAAACGCTGTTGTTGTCCACCTGAGAGGCCCATAGCAGATTTACCCAGTCTATCATGTACCTCTTTCCATAGAGCACCATCTTTGAGTGCTTGTTCTACACGATCAGCAAGTTCTGTTTTGTTTTTAAGACCACCTATTTTAAGACCATATGCAACATTATCGAAGATACTCATAGGAAATGGTGTTGGCTTTTGAAAAATCATTCCCACTTGTTGACGAAGTTTGATAAGTTCATTCTCTTTTGTTATCTCTAAGATATTGTTTCTCTCACCCGATTGCAAATCAAGGAGATCAATCTTTCCATCATACTTGTTTCCTGGATATACATCGTGAATACGGTTCATACTACGAAGTAGAGTCGATTTTCCACAACCACTTGGGCCAATAAGAGCAGTAATTTTGTTCTGTTGTATCGGTAGTGTAATGTTACGAAGTGAGGGATGCTCAACTCCGGGATATGTAAATGAGAATTTTTTTATGTTCATGATTGGCATGTTTAGTCCTTATGTCTTGTGATGTATCTTCCAGCTAGGTTTATAAGTAAAACTAAAACTGTAAGTATAAATGAAGCTGCCCAAGCTAAATCTCGGCTGGACTCTTCTGGTTCGTTTGCTAAGTCGTAGATACTGACCGTCAAAGATGGGAAACTCTCAGTCAAATTTAGACTAAAGTAGTTTGATGTCTCAGAGGTAAATAAAAGCGGTGCAGTTTCACCAATGATGCGAGCAAACGCAAGTAGTATCCCTGTCATAATTCCAACTTTTGCTGCTTTAATGACGATATCTAAGATTACTCTGTACTTTGAAGCCCCAAGAGCGATTCCCGCTTCGCGAAGTGCACGAGGAACAAGAGAGAGCATGTTGTCTGTAGTGTTGATAACTACAGGAATCATCATGATAGCAAGTGAAATAGCCCCTGCAAAACCAGTGGGACCACCTGTTGGAATAACAATAACAGCATAGACAAACGCCCCAATTACAATAGAAGGAGCAGACATCATAATGTCACTCAGGTCACGAATAAGTGAAGCATATTTACCTTTACCATACTCTTGAATGTAAATCCCCGCTGCCATTCCAAGTGGAATACCAATAATGGCTGCTAAACCAGCTAAGATAAACTGACCAATTATAAGATTGCGAAGCCCTCCATTAATAAGGTCATTTAAAAAAAGATTAAAGTGAAATGAACCAAGACCTTTTATAAAAAGTGTCACAAGTATCCATGCCAAAAATGCCAGACCTATAAATGCTGAGAGTATAGATAGTGCTAAAAAGATTTTATTTACTAAGAGTCGCATTTAGTGAGCCTTTTTTAAGAAGTAAAATTTTGCAATGGAGATAACACCAAAACTGATGATAAAAAGAATAAGTGCAAGATAAAACAGAGCACTCTCTCCAAGTCCACTTGCTTCACCGAAGTTGTTAGCCATTGCAACTGGTATAGAGATAGTTGGATCGTTTATAGCTGCAGGAAGTGAAAATATAGAACCGATGAGAAATGCCACCGCCATAGTCTCACCAAGAGCACGCCCAAGTGCTAAAATGATAGAACCGATGATACCTGTTCTTGAGTAAGGAAAGATGATATCTTTGATAACTTCAAACTTTGTAGCACCAAGTGCATACGCAGACTCTTTTAAAACGCCAGGAGTTGTGTTCATGCTATCTCTTGTAATTGCCGCCATAAACGGAAGTATCATAACACCTAGAACAAGACCAGCTGTTAGAAGTGAAACTTGATACCCTCCTACTATGTCTGCAACTATTGGTGCAAAATAGTAGAGTCCCCACATTCCAAAAATAATAGAAGGAATTGCTGCAAGTAATTCGATGGCAATACCGACTATATTTGAAATATTCTTTGGTGCAATCTCTGCAAGAAAGACAGCTATTCCCATTGCGATAGGAAGAGCAAAAACAAGGGCGATAAGTGTACTCAAAAGTGTTCCCACTATTGGAACTAGCCCACCATATACTGTTTTAGTAAGAGAACTTTCTTCATCCTCAAAGAGGACTTCATCCTCATCGATTATCATGTCATCTTCATCAATTATTTCGTCACTCATTACTTGGTCCATAACTATTACTGAAGTCTCTGCAGTAGCGACTTCTTCATTCCAGGCTGGATTGACTATAAAGTTAAAACCAAACTCATCAATGGCAGGTTTAGCTGCATTGTAGAGAGTGATGAATATACCAATGAGAATAACAAAAACTAAAGTAGCACTGCTAAAAGAAAGTTTTTGAAAGATTTTTTCCATTTTATTTACACCTTTTTGATTTGTAGAGAGATTATAAATAGATTTGATTACAAGAGGATTACAAGTGATTGTTTGTGTCATGCTAGTATGCATGACACAAGAGGAGAAAGGAAATTTGTTTAGGAGAATAGAATGATTGTAATATGCTTAGTTGATACCTTTACTACTCCAGTAAGTTCTAATTTTTTTCGTTAGAGTTTCTGGAAGTGGAACGAAGCCTAGGCTTTTCGCGATATCTTGACCATCTGTATAACACCATTCATAGAACTTTGTAACATTTTTGTTCATTTCAGGTTTTTCTGAAGGAACAAGAATAAATGTTGCCGCTACCATAGGATAAGAATCAGCTCCTTTAGGATCTGCAATGATAGAGTAAAAGTCTTTTGCAGGATCAAGTGAAGCTTTTGCAGCAGCAGCTTGAAATGACTTGAGTGTAGGAACTATGTAATGACCTTCTCTGTTTTCAACAGAAGCCATTAAAATATCATTGTTCTTAGCATCAGCATAATCAATATAACCTACAGAGTATTCTGTTTGTTTAAGTAGTGCTGCAACACCAGAGTTTGTTTTCCCACCAATATGTTGGCTTCCTGGCCAAGTGAGTGCTTTTTTAGCACCATAAGTTGTTCTCCACTCTTTAGATACTTTACTAAGGTAGTATGTGAAGTTATAAGTAGTTCCTGAACCATCAGCACGGTGTACAAATGTAAGTTTTGCATGTGGAAGTTTGATTCCTGGATTCTCTTTTGTAATTAATGGATTGTCCCAGTGTGAAACCTGACCAGCTGCAATAGCAACAATAGCACTTCTACTAAGTTTAAGCTTTTTAACTCCTGGAAGATTGTAGCCCATTGTGATTGCACCAACAACACCTGGAAATTGATAAAGACTATTTTGTTTTAAAACTTTTGGTGAGAGAGGTTTATCTGTCCCTGCAAAGTCAACAGTTCTAGCTTGTGCATCTTTAATTCCTTTTGAAGAACCTTTTTTGATGTAGTCAATTTTAATACCAGTTTCTTTATTATAAGCCTTGATCCATTTTTGGTAAACACTATATGGAAAAGAAGCTCCACTACCTTTTATAACATCATTCGCACTTATCGTTGTTAATAGTACCGATGTTGCTAATGCAACTTTTATTATTTTTGTCATGTATAAACCTTTTTTTGTTTTTTGATACGAAAGTATAAGGGAGGAAGATTACATTTGGATTACAAGAAAAAAGAATTGTTTTTGTAACCAAAACGTAATCAAGTGAAACTACAATATCGCCAACAAATTAAAAGAGGAATTTTAAATGAATAAAATTGTACTTTCGACAATTACTGCGATAACACTTGGAAGTGTTGGAGCAAATGCAATCGAATTATATCAAGATGAAAAAGGACAAGTATTTACTTCACCAGCCGAAGGGCGTACAGCACTTGGGAAATATGAAAATGTAGAGACAGAAAAGAAAGCTAAAAAGTCTAATGGTATCACTATTATCAATCAAGACTCTCCTGATTTTCCTTTAGGAAAAGAGACACACATTAACATGAAGTTTGTTCCAGAGGACGCTCCAGATATGTGGTTTAAAGCGGGTGTGCGTATTCAAGGTACTTTAGAGAGCAAAGACACTGATTATAATGATGCTTCTGAAACTGATACTACTATAAATGATGCATATTTAAGACGTGTGCGTTTAGAGGTTGCAGCTGGTTTTGGTGAGCACTCTTCATTTGTTATGGATATAAGAAATGACAAGTCAAACTATGGTATAGACAATGATGAAGGAGCTTTTAATGTTGGGGATGCATATGTAAAGATCAAAAAACCTTTTAATACTTCACTTGTAAACTTCAAACTTTACCGTGCTAAGATTGATGTTTCTCGTACAGAGACAGTAAAGTCGGCTCGTGTAGTTGCTTATGATAGACCTTATGTAGCAGATGCTGCAGCACAGTACATATCTTTTAACCGTCGTGGTGCAAATGTTCAAATGTATGGTGATTGGGATAAGAAAATCCACTATCAAATAGCAGCTGGTTCTGCTTCTAGTCCAGATAAGGTTAAAGATGCAACGGGAACTAGTGGAGAAAAAGCTAATATTGATATTACTGATCAAAGTCTCTTCTATGGTGGTAAACTAAAACTCTCTCCTTTTGATGGATGGGAAGAGAAAGAGTTAACTGAGACATATATGGGTGTAGGAAAACACTTCACAGTTGGTGCTGCTTACTGGGCTATACCTACTATGGAAGGAACTGTTGGTACTAATACTGCTGTTCTAAACCTTAACAGGTCCCTAATAAATGCAGAGATATCTGGTCACTATAAAGGTTTTATGGCACAGGCTGAGTACTTCAAGTTTAATGATGTTGTAGAAGATTATAATACACCAACACTTAACCTCGGAACTTCTACAGGTTGGTATGCAACAAGTGAGTATGTGTTTACTGACTTTTACTATGTAGCTCCTTTTGTGAGATATGAGTCTTGGGATAGATTTGAAGGTGTAGATGGTTATGACTCTACTTCAGCTATGGCAGGTGTAAACTGGTACTTAAGAGGAAACTCTATAAAAGTTGGTATGTACTACCAAAAAGATGAAAATGGAGAAAAAATTGGTGATGATGGTGCATATGATGAGAATATCTTCCGTGTTACGTCTCAGTGGTTCTTCTAATTTAATTCTTCTAGAAGAAGCCTTTTGGCTTCTTTCTTCTTCTTCTTCTTCTCTATAAAGTTTAAGCTACTAAGTAACCAACTCCACGAATTGTTTTTATATACTCTTTATCTTTGAATGGATCTATCTTTTCTTTGAGTCTTTTTATGGCAACATTGACTGTCTTAGGATGGATGTTTTCAGTGTCTTTCCATACGGCTTTAAGTAAAAAATTTCTATCAAGTACTTTACCTTTGTTAGCTACAAGTGTTTGCAACAAAGATGTTTCAAGATTTGTCAAAGATATTTCACTATCATGAATGATTACTCGGTGCATATTAAGATCTAGTTTCATATCTTTATATTCCATGTCATCTATAACTTCTTTAGACTCTGTGTTTGAGCGTTTAAGTACTGACTTTACACGTAGTATAAGCTCTTCAATGTCAAAAGGCTTAGTTACATAATCATCCGCACCTTTTATAAGACCGTCTTTGATGTCTTCTTGAGAATCTTTAGCAGAGAGCATAATAACAGGAGTGTTGATATTTTTACTACGAAGCATTTCAACATAGTAACTCCCTTCAATATCAGGAAGATTTCTATCCATGATGATTAGGTCAATATTTTCTTGTGAAAGTACATTTCTTACATGTTTTGTACTTAAAAACCCAAGAACATCATAACCCTCTGCACAGAGGTTATACTCAAGTAGTTCGAGTATGTCATTATCATCATCAACGATGAGAATTTGTTGTTTCATTTTACCTTCTTGCTTCTAGTTTATACTATTATAAAATCATTAGATTTCAATATGATTACAAGTACTTAGATTTTAATACTAAAAGAGAGAGAGTACGAAGTCCCTTCTTTATACTTAAGTGTTACTTTGTCTTTTTGTGTCCAGATAGTTTCTGAATCTAAAAGATTTTTTATTTTAAAAGTCATATCAATATCAGTTCCCATAGAATTCCATCTGAATTTTTCAATCCATGTAAAGTCGAGTAATGCAGGAGGTTCTTCATAGTCATCAAGACCAAGTATAACATTGCCATTTCTTAGAGCAACACGCATTAAGCGTTTAGACATTTTGTTATAGGCGAAATTTAGACTGCGTTTCTTGTCTTGGTACATCAAAGACAAGTTTATAACTTCTGGAGAGAGACCTTGTAGTCCTCTCTCTGGTGTAACATATTTTGCTTTTTGTTCTTCTGTTAGAGTCACTTCTGAGTCAATATATGTATAGTTACCAAAGAAGTTAAAATTATCTATATAGCTACTAATAAAACCTAAGTTTTTATACCAACTAAGTTCGATACCCGATAGTTGTGCAGATTGTGAATTTTCAAAAGAAAATCTATCAAGTGTTGAACTAGTATAAGTCCTTACATCTTCTATTGGGTTTTTCATATTTTTGTAGAAAAGTGAAGCTGTAATGTTGTCTATATCATTAAAATAGTATCCGTACTGTAAGTCATAATTTTGTATATCGGTTTCAACTAAATCAGGGTTACCTGCAACTTTTGCTATAAAAACTGGATGAATAAATTCAGTATTTGAAAACTCTCTAAAATCAGGATAGACAAATGTTTCGGAGTAAGCTAACTTGATTTGATTTGATTTGTTAAAGCTGTACTTCAATGCAATACTTGGTAATGTCTTGTTAAAAGAAAGAGTATTATCCTCTGTAGTCACAATGTCATTCTCTTCATCAAACTGGTGAATAGTTTGTGTGAGTTCCACTTTACGAACACCAAATGTAATATCTAGTTTTTTTGTAGGTTTAATAAATGACTGTATATAGTATGCATCTCTATTAAGAGAAGCATTAAAGCTTTCTTTGGGAAGTGAAAATAAAGCATACCTTAATGAAGCTTCTGGATCATCATAGTTAACAACACCATCAACTGGCCCCTCTGTAATTGAAGAATCATTTATTCTACTCTGCATACGCACTCTAGCAATACGACTTTCCCTAGTTTTTTCTTCTTTTGTTATTCCTACTTCTATATAATCTTCATCACTAAGTAAAGGAATCTGAGTTCTATTTTTCATATAAAAATTTTTAACTTCATCGTCTGTACTTCTATTGAGAAAATCCAAACTAGATTGTAGTCTTCTAAATTCATAGTCAGAACCAGGTATTGTACTTTTGATATAATTGTAATAGACATCATTAGGCACATACTCGTTGGCTGTTGCATATTCTACTCCAAAATCAAATCTATTTGGAACTACAAGTTTATAATCAAAACCACCGACTAGTTGATTAGTATCTAGTTCTCTTTCTTGCCATTGAATATAAGTTTGTTGTTCATTAGAATTATTGTCACCGTATGTTCCCTGCGCGAATCTATTTTGATCTAAAGTATTTAGTATATGAAGTTTTGAGAATTTTAAGTCAAGACTTCTATACTGATATCCGAGATTAATTATTCCACCATGTTGAATTGTAGTAACATTTCTTGCTATTTCAGAAGTGTTAAAAGGCTCATCAGATTGTTCGCCTGAACTAGAAAGAAGATATTCATATTCTGTATAGTTAATATTTTTACTTCTAGTTTTATATTCATATCCACCTGTGAGATAAAATTTATGTTCATCAAAAATATCTATTTTTTTTGCAAATTCTAGAGTAAAATCTTGACCAAGTGGAACAGTTGTATTTTGTTGGTTATAACTTCTTTGTGATAAAATTTCCTGCATCTCTGTTCTGCTCTGTGGCATTGTTGGGACAGCTTGTCCAACCTCAGGAATAAGTGAAGATGCAAATGAACTATCAAAAGCTCTGTATCCATCATCTTTACCAGTCCAGTCACTTCCTCCACCTTGAGAGCTAATGGCATCATCTCCATAACTGCTATGGGCTCTAACACCAACTTTTAGTTTTACAAAATCTTCATCAAAATTTTCTTTTGTACGAATATTTACATAACCACCACCAAAGGTACCTGTGATATCGGCTGAACCAGTTTTTTGTACTTGAAGACTTCCGATAACACCTGATGGAAACATATCAAGTGGTACTGTACGTTTAATTGGGTCAGGAGATGGTAAACTAAGTCCGTTAAGTTCAGTGGATGAGTATCTATCTCCTAGTCCACGAACATAGATATCTTTTCCACCAATAATTGTTACACCAGCCACACGTTTGAGTGCTGCTGCTGCCGTAGAATCACCCTGTTTACTGATCTGTTCTGATCCGATAATATTGGCAATGCCTTGAGCATTTTTCTCTTCAGCTATTAAAGCTGAAATACTCCCCTCAACCTTAGGAGCAAGAACAACAAACTCATCAAGTTCCATACTTGCAGGTGTAAGTTTTATCTTTTTATTAATTGTCTCATCTTTTTTTACATTTATATCATTGAGAGTTTGTGAACTGTACTCTGAGTGAACTATAGATATGCTTAGAGGTGTATCAGCTGGAATTTCTACATAGAAGTTTCCTTTCTCATCTGTTTTTGCATCTATACTTGTTCCTTTTACAAAGACTCTTGCATTTTCAATAGGCAAGTTTTTATCAGATGTTATAACAGTACCGTGAAAGATTCCAGTGTTTAAAGTGTCTGTGATATCTGCAGCTAATGTTCCAACAGGTACATCGACTTCGACATGTGGAGTAAGAGTTCCCTCTTCAAAAGTAGCAATGACTTGAGTGTCGCGTGAGTCTTTGATCTCTATAGTTTTTTTAACATATCCAAGATTTTGGCCATTTTCATCTTTTGCAAAGATTTCTATTTGGTGCTTTCCAGTCTCTAGGATTAGCTCAACACTTCCATCTTCATCTGTAAAGTAACTATATTTTCCATCGAGAAGCACTTCATTCTTTTCCAGTGCAACACCATTGTAAAATGAAAAGATAGAGGCAGAACCAGTCTCATCTGCAAATGCAGAGGAGAGTAGAAGAAGTAGTAAGGTGAATGTTTTAAGTAGTTGTTTCATTTAGAGACACTCCAACGGGTTGTTTGTACATTTTTCTATGTTTTTGCGGATAACAGTCGCCTTACTAAAGAGCTCGCTATCTGAGATGTATTTGAGTTGTATTTCTGCATTTTTATAGTCATCAGACATATAAAATGAGTAAGCAAGGGCATATCTTAGGTTGTCATCATCAAGCATCTTGTATCGCTCAAGTGCTTTTTGCAGACCTATGATTTTTCTGTATTCACCAGCATTTAAATAGATGGCGATTTTTTGTTTGAGTTTCTCTACTTTGTCAATATTTTGAGTGTTAAGGTAGAGAGCATGGAGGTTGTTTCCTGCACGACGGTTCATCTCTACCGCATCTTTTAAGTACTTCTTATCATAGTATGAGCTCTCATCAAAGATATGTGCAGTCGTAAATTTCATATCTTTTTTAAGATACATATGTCCTAGAAGTATGCCTATGCTTGGTTCTTTTGGAAATCTAAGTTTTGATTCTTCTAAAAGTTTTATCGCTGAGTCGATTTCATTTGCACCGATGAGCATTTGTGCAAGTGCTATATACTCTTGTGAACTCACACCTACTTTACTCATGTAAACTTTAGAAGCATCTATAGCCGCTTGGTAAAGTTTCAAGTCTGCAAAGTAGTAAAACTTCTGTTTTAAAAGTGTGCTATCTTCTGGAAACTTTTTGATACCTGTGTTTAATGCTGCAAAAGTCTGCTCATGTAAACCCTGTTTGTAGTAACACTCAGCTCTTAGTGTGTAAAGACCAGCTCTACTTTGGCCTTGCAGACCTGCCTTTTCTAATGAAGCTACAGTGTTTTTGTAATCTTGGAGTTTGTAGTACTCTTGTGTAAGATACATATAAAGCTGTTCAATCTTCTCTTGGCGTTTTGCTTCTGGATCAAACTTTGGTGCTTTTGACTTTTCTGCATCAGCACTAGCAATCGAGAAAAGATACTTCTCTTTTGAAAATGCTACTGGAGCTGTAAAAACTTTTGTTTTTGTAGCTTCGATAGCTTTTATGTAGGCATCTATAGCCGCTTGTGTTTTTTTCTCTTTTGAGTTTAAAACACCAAGAACTGTGAAGTATTTGGCTGCATCATATTTATCTGACTTTTTATCAACTAAAGAGAGTTCCTCTTTTGCTTTTTCATAATTTGCATCATATATCATAAGTGTTGCAAGAGCGAGATGGTCGACCTCGTCTATAGAATCTTTTGCATATAAAATGCTATTTAAAAGAAGAGAGATAAGTAAAATTGGTAATATTTTTTGGTACATAGTTTTTCCTTACTCAAATCTAATTTTTTGTTTTGCCCACATTTTTACAGGCTTTTGTTTGTATTTAGCAGGGCTAAATCTCCATGAACGAACAGCGTTTAAAGCTGCATTGTCAAAGATGTCTGATGGTTCAGACTCTAGGATTTTTGCAAGTTCTACGCTTCCATCTTTTGCTATGAGGATATTTATAATTACATATCCTTTTATGCCATTCTTTGCAGCTTCAGCTGGGTACTCTAGAGGAGGACGAGCTAGCACTTTTGGTTTTACATCAACAGTGTTTTCGTTCATAATTGCATCTTCAGCGATGTCCTCTAAGAGTTTACTTGCATCTCCTGCTATGTTGTTTGTTTCAAATTCTGGTATGTTCATAGCCACACCACCAAGAAGCGAGTTCATGTTTGGCAGAGGTGCTTTTGGTTGTGCTGCTCTTGGTTTTGGCTTAGGCTTTGGTTTTGGCTTTGCCGCTTTTTTCTGCTTTTTTTCCGCTTTTATCTGTCTGACTTCTTTTTTAACAACTGGCTCTTTGTCTTGCACACTTTTGTTAAAGGAAACGACCAAGATGACCATCAAAAGACCACCAAGAAGCATCACTAAAAAAGCTAAAAAACTTCTTCCTGATGTTGAGTACTTATTTTGAGACATCTGTTTTATTGTCCCATCTCTTTAGTCGTTGAAACTGCAACATCTTTTGCACCACTCATCTTACACTCATCTATCACGTCGATAAGAATGTTTACAGGAATCTCTCCATCTGTTACAACAAGTACAGACTTTTCGCTTGCAGTTCTTAAAAGATCGCGAAGCTTACTCTGAAGTGCCCAAATTTTTACACTCTGGTTGTCTACATAAATCTCACTCGAGTTGTCTATGTAAACGCGAAGAACTTTTGGTGAAGCCAGAGATGCAGCTGCAGCTGATGGGCGGTCAAGTTCAAGTTTCATATCTTTTACAAATGTTGTTGTAACCATAAAAAAGATAAGTAGAATGAAGACCATATCTATAAGTGGCGATACATCTACCGTATCTACATTTTGGCTTTTTTGTCTAAATCTCATTTATCATCCTTTGTACTAATGATGTCCACAATCTGCTCAAATTCAAGAGTAAATTGCTCCTCTTTTTTGTCTAATATTTTTCCGATGATAAGTCCAGGAACCGCTACAACTAAACCAAGTTCAGTAGTAAAGAGTGCCTTACTTATACCTCCAGCTATCGAATCTCCTTGTGAGAACATAGAGCTTGATTGAAGAGCGTCAAATGTCTCAATCATTCCTATAACTGTTCCAAGTAGACCTACAAGTGGAGCGAGCATTACTATAGTTTTTACAAGTACTGAGTACTTTGTAGTGATTCTTATGTAAGGAAAGAGTGCATCATAGATGAACTCTCTTGGCTTTTGTGCTATGCTTTTAGCTGTTTGAGCAGCTTCGAGTGCATCATGAACCGCATAGTCAAGAAGTCCTACATAGACTTTATCTTCACCGCGCTGCTCATGTTTTTCTATAAGACGTCTTATATTTCCTTGTGTGCCGCGTTTGAGTGTAAGGTATCTGTATCCAAGACCATACCAAAGCATTAGGTTTAAGCCAAAGAGAACCCACATAATCGCGCCACCAGAGTTCATAAAGTGTAAAAACTGACTCCAGTAGATGAGTATCGCTTCCATCTTTATGCTTTTACTTTATTTGTCTCAAAGAGGTTTACTATGTGTAAGGCAGATTGTTCCATAGAGTCTTTGATGTTTTGTGCCCAACCACTTAGTAAGTTTCCTAAAAGAAGAAGTGGAATTGCAACAACAAGACCAAGCATAGTAGTTACAAGTGCTTCAGAGATACCGCCTGAGAGAAGCTTTGGATCACCTGTACCATGAGTTGTGATGATGTCAAAAGTTGCTATCATCCCAGTAACAGTACCAAGAAGTCCAAGTAATGGAGCAACAGCAGCAAGAACAAGTACAAAGCTACCAAATCTGTCTATGTTTGAGCTCTCATTTAAAATGTTTTCAGTTACGATATCTTCGATATGATCTCTATCTTTGTTGATGTTTCTAAGTGTCGCTTTGATAACACGAGCCGTAGAACCTTTGAACTCTTTGATAGCATCGAGTGCTTCGTTTGCTTTTCCTGATTCAACTTTTGCGATAACTACATCCGTAATCTGTTTTACATTAGAGCCAGATTTTAAAAGAAGGAGTACTCTTAAAAGAATAAGTAGCAGACCTAGAACACCAAGAGCTAAAATGATGTAACCGATAGTTCCACCACCCTCGATAGTCTCTTCTAGAGTTTTCTCTTTTGTGTACTCTACATCTTTGTCAAGGTTTTCGTAGATAAAGATTTTTGTATCTTTTGTTTTTTGGTTGTTAGCAAATGCTGCTGCTTCTGCAGTTGTATCTTGGTTCCATAATTTATACTCGCCATTTCCTGCCGGTGCTAAGGCTCCAGAAGCTTTAGGTGAGATACTAAATGCTGCTATATTTCCAACTTTGATGATTTCACCCTCTGCTGTTGTTCCATCTGTAAGGTAAAAACTACCTTTTTCTTTTTGAAGAGATGAGAGTTTTTTGTATAACTCTACAGTGTCTAAAAATGCTTTGTTCATAGTTGCTATCTGGTCTGCATCTTTAGTATCATTTAGCTTTATGCCGTAAGTCTCAAGAAGTGACTTAGCTTGGATGATAACACTTGATGTAATCTCTTTGTTTGACGTTTTGTCATCTAAAAGAGTAGTAGATTTATCAATCTCTTTTTGAACTGCTTGGCTCTTTTGTGAAAGTGCTACAAGTCTGTTTTGTAAGGCTTGAACTTTTTGCTCAGCCTTTTTAAGCTCTATGGCTTGAAAAGATTTCTCTTTTTTAAGACGAGACGTAAGCTCTGATTTTTGAGCTTTTAAGAATGTGTACTCTTTTTCATAAGCATCACGAAGTTCATCTGCGTTTAACAGGCTAAACGCCAGTAGCAATATAAGTGTAAGTTTCTTCATTAGTTAGCTCCTTGTAAAACTAAAGCATTTGGAAGTTCAAAATATCCAGTTCTAATCTGTTTTTGTAGTGCATCAAAAAGAGCGACTATTTTTTTCATATCCTCTGGGTTTGTGATGTTTTTGTACTCATAAACGCCATCTTTTTTCACTACAAATCCAACTTCATTTGATGGCGTTGAGAAAAACATCGCTACAGAACCAAGTTTTGCGATTTGAGCTAAAACTTTTTTGCCTTTAAAGTCAATTTGTTGTTTAAAAAGACCAATCTCTTTTGTAACACGGATAGTGTCATCATAACTTACCCAAGTAAGTGCAAGTGCTTTTTCATTTGTAATGAGGCCCTCTTCTAGGTCAGACTTGATTTTGTTCAAGTCTGCAACTCTTGCTTCTACCATAAAAGGAATGCCCTCTTTGATACTTGCTTCAAGTAACTCTATGGCGTTTAGTACAAGAGGTTTTACATCTGCGTTTCCTGATGAAGTCTCTTTGATTTTTGTTGTGATTTTTTCTAGCTCTGTTTTTGCTAGTTTAATAGATGTCTCTTGTCTATTTATCTGGGCCTCAGAGTCTGTAATCTGCATAGAGAGAGATTTCATCTCAGTACTATAACGCTCTTTATTTTCTTTGATGTCGTTGTAGAGTGTCTCAACATCACCACGTAACTCGATAATAGAGTTAACTAGTTTGTCATTTGTTGCAGCTGTAGCCGATGTACCCAGCAGTGTAGCTGATAAAGCAAGTGAGTAGATAATCTTTTTGTGATTGAAAATCATTTTTTCTCCGTCTTATTATAGATTGTTTGTGGAAGAATAACGGATGGAGGTTTTAGTATGGTTACATGAAAGTGACGAAATGGTTACAGTAAAAGACAAAGGTTGTAATAAAGAAAAAAGTAAAGAAAGAGGGCAAGTATGAGACTTGCCCCTAAAATTTTTAAAAGTTGTTGTTATGGAATAACTACAGTCCCTCGTTCGCTTCAACTTCAGCTTGTCCATCAGCAGCACCAGTACCATCATAAAGAGCGTTAGTATCATTTACAAGTGTAACATTACCAAATGCCATAGCAGCTTTTTG